>Ga0210040_10002733_pt1 | contig 24593 bp, 8 predicted proteins | sample CryGeyCG12114_NA_FD_185462 | JGI IMG/M metagenome (GOLD analysis project Ga0210040, IMG submission 185462) | Groundwater microbial communities from aquifer - Crystal Geyser CG19_WC_8/21/14_NA (SPAdes) (version 2) | ecosystem: Environmental > Aquatic > Deep subsurface > Groundwater | place: USA... | reverse complement strand
ACTGATGCATCATACAAAATGAGCATCAATATTATAATCCGACTACTGAGCAGCTCACGTACACACACAGAGCATAGTGCCTACTCCCTAAATAGTGCATGCAAGCATACACTCTCATACACAGGTGAAGTGCAGCTGCAGCACAGGTAGAGATGGACTACTAACATAGACAACTCATGTAAATAAGTTATGCATAATACTATAAACAATAACAACAATCATAAACTGAAATAGAATGACCAGAAAACACAAATGAGTTGCACAATGAAAGTAAGAGTCAATGGATAGAATACACACACAATGCACCCAAAATATAAAAATAACCACAGTACGAAACACAGGTAAATATCTGCCAATCATTTTTACATGTTTGTTCACTCATACACTGATACAGTTGTATGCATCTGTATCCAGGATACAGAAAAAGCCCATGAAAAGTAAAAAGGCAGCAACACCGGACTGCATGAATGAATGAATGAAAAAAAAACACTTGCTACACACATACTGCCAGTAGAGAGAGAAAAGTTGTAAAAGCTTGCGTGAGATGATAAGTTGGGTATACTGTACGCACATAAAGATGGTAGTATACTTTGAATGTAAATGTGCATTGCATTGAACGGAGAAACCCACTTGTCGGTTATTCGTGATCCTAACAGTTTGTCATGTAAATACAAAATGCTGTGTGTGTTGGTGCACAAAATGGGCATTTAATTCGGAGCAGTTGTCAGTGTAAGATGATAACGCTACAGGTGAATATAGTGAAAATAGAAACGGGAATGAAAAAAATGAAGATGATAGGAAAGAAAAGTAGTTAGTTAGTTGGTAATAAAATGTTTTCCTGGTCCAAATGGAACTCTGTTGAGCAAAATAAACAAAGTAGTTCCTACCTATAGTTTGTGTTGATACGTTACACCGATGGAAAACCGTACTACATGGTATATATATAGTGAGTAGCAGCAAATAACATAAAATGCGAAACTCCAGAGCAGATAATAATGAGTGAGTGTTCCAACAACTCTTGAATAGCACACAACAATCTGTTTAAGAAAGGTTTTGTTTGTTCACTACAGCCAGCTTCAAAAAAAAACTAGTGATGATAACAATCTTTGTTCAATATGGTTCAAATTCAAACATTTTTTTTTTGTCCACTCAGTGTGACATTCCCCGCAAAAAATATATGCATACTCCCTCACTATGTAGTATAATATGCATTGACTAACTAAAAAACATTTCTCCCATGCCTGCTACTGATATGGTCAAAGTTGCCCAAACAGAATGCAAAGGCTGTGGTGGGTATAGAAAATAATAATAACAATTTTGTCGGGAACACAACCCGTATACAGAGCGGGTTGACAAGGAGCTCGTGTAAAACAAAAGGAGAAGGCGTCAAAAACAAAGATGTGAAAAAAAGTATCCCATTTGACATGACACATGTCAGTCACAGGCAACACAACAAGAAATAGGAGCAAAAAGAAAGACGAAGGAATAAATTAATTTTCTGTTGCTCTCTCTCTCATATACCGCTCTAGAGCATATCATCTAACTAACTAACCAACTAAAACAATAATAGCTCTCTAACTACTACACAGCAGCAACATAGTATATAGCCCAGCCAAACATGCTAAAAAAACATTTCAAACATTTTACTTACATTTCATCCGTTTAGGACAGTCCTGTTTTCGACGGGGCATCTTCCCAGATTTTTTCTTGCTTCTAACTGACTAACTAACTAACAACTGAAAATTACAATACGACACAGCAGTCTTTTTTCTGATTAAGACAATCTAATAACCAACAGAGCAAATTTTGACAGAGAATATTTTTTTCGCTTCGTCAGAATCCATAGTCAACCCATTGATTCCAGCAGTCACAATAAATAATAGCATTATAGTCAGTCACCGAAATCACTGACTAACTAACTAACTTCAATCCTTGTTTCCAATCCAATCCACAATATTTTTAGAAATCAACTCTCACCGAACTGGGTATCTCAATTCTTTGTTTGTGTCTAAAATCCACAAAGTTCCAAACGCGTGGATATCTTTTTTCCCTCTTTTTCTCCCGGGAAGCTGAGGAAACGGGGCGATGTGAACCAACATGTATTGGAGAGCGGCTCTGGTTCCAGTGAAAGCTACCTGTCAACTGATCGTCACATCTTCTAGAGTCTCACCCTATGTAGTAGTAGTAGTGTAGCAAGTGAGTGAGTGAGCCCAGTTTGTGCACACTGCAAGTTGGAGCATTTTTGGCCACAGTAGGAGTGTAGCTGAATAGTAGTAGTTAGCAAGTAAGTAAGTAATACGTATTTTGTTCCCCGCTCACACAGGATAGGTATTGGCTGGCAATAGGAGCTGGTGGTAAGTAATAAGGTGAAGTGAGTGTTTAGTTCACTCTATTGCTACTACTTTGCAACTTTGTGTTCACTTTTCGGCTCATCCTATGGTTTTACACAGGCAGTCCGTCAGGTAGTTTGTTAGTTTGTTAACTGAATATGGCTGTGGGTTGCTTGACTAACTATAGTTTTATAGTGTAGTTAGTCAGTAGTAGTTAGTTTATAATTATTGTGGTTTCTGAGTTGGTTAGCTAGTGTGTACACTTTCGAAAGAAGATTAGAATTGTTTATTGTGGGAGTGAGAGGATTCAATTTTGAGAATAGAATGGGTTATATTGGGTGGTAAGGGTTCTTTGAAATTGAAAGTGGATGGGAATTTCTGTATGTTGGTGATCAGATTAAGGGGATTGCAACATTTTTGGATTTTGGGTAGAAAGACTTTCATTTTTTAAGATTTGGAATACTTGATTTTGAAGAAATTTGCATGATAGCTACACTAATTAGATACTTAAATAGTTCTAATTTGCTTATAATTAGTATAAAAACAAATATGAAATTAAAAATGCTTAAAAATCTTGGTCAGTGACTTAAGCAAACAAGATTTAAATCAAAACGGTAGGAAATTCTGTAGATTTTTTGTGTCACTTTATGCTCACTCTGTTAGCTAAAGCTACAGAGGGAACAAACAGTTTTAGAAACTAAACGCTGTTGTGCCCGCTTGCTATACCAAAGACTTGTCAAGTGTTGAACAAATCAAATGTAATGTTGTAAGCATACTACGCACACGTTGGGATTTAAATCCAAGAAATGGAATGCATTAAAAAAGTGTCGGCTGTCACTCATTCTTAAGGGAAGGCTAGATGGATAGATAGACGGTTAGTTGAAAAGGATTTGACACATTTGGACACGAAAAAAAGTAGTGAAAAAAAGTGACTCGAGGAGTCACAATTTCTTCTGAGAGTGGTGAATTCCCCTGGAGCAAAATGATGATGATAATGATGACGGCGATCTACAAATATGATCACGTAGAATGAAAATGTACAGACACCATTCAGGCTTTGTTTTTTATTCAAGGCTTGATCAAAAAGGTTCCCCGGCTTGAGCATTATGTAATATGACGTGCGGACTATGCACAGTATATGAATGTCGGTCGCTTTAGATAGTTGGTTTGTAAGAGATCTCTTAATTATTTTTACCCTCTAATTTTCCCTGTGTTAAAATTGTATCTCATGTGACTTTTATAAGAGCATTATCTGAAAAACTATATATATAGCCTTCAATATTTTCACACATTTTACACATGGCGTCGTACAATGACAAAATATAATTTTTGAAATAATTATCATTATAAGCTATCTAAACACCAATAGAAAACAATTTGTTTCCGCTTTATACAAACTAACTATACAATATTCAGTGTAATGCAGTAAATATAGATTTTTAAAAATCTTCAACCATACAAAGCAAAAAATTTCAAATTTGTAATGAAAAACATTCTTTTCAACGCACAACCCACATTGTTAACATTTCATACAGCGACGTTAAAACCAAACTTTGCCTGTACACTCGCATCATTAACATAAATTTATTCCAAAACGTCGCCATACATCATCAAAAGACATCCACCCATATACATAAATAAACTACAGACGCAATTCTCTATATTATTATGAATCCCTTTGTTTCTTCACTCATGTCTGATTGAAGGGTTGAGTCTTGAGAGATTCTAAATTCTATCCACATGGTTTATGCCTATAACTATTAACCCATCAACTAACTAAGAAATGAATCGTGTACAGAAAACTACTAACTAACTAAACAATGATGATAATATGAGATCATGACTAACAATGCTTCTACGTTGCTTACGACTCAGCTAGCCACTAAATATTTGGCACTGTCATCCCAAAAGAAGAATAAAATTGCATCCCAGGTAAATGGAAGGTGACCAACTAGAGCCACTGTCCATTGTAATGATAGCCAAAACAAATGCATTGTAAGAAGAATTCCCGTAAGAAGTTGAAAGGAAATTCCCTACGCAACAGCCTACTGTGGTATGACCATAAGATAGATAGATTGTGAATGCACACATCTGAAGATGTGTGATTGAGAGTGGATGGATGGATGGAGCAGTAAATAAGTAATGTGTATTAGTAGTTAGTCAGCTAGACACGAAAGGGAAGAAAGAATGGATAGAGAGAAAAAAAAAAACCTTTTGGTTTGCTTGCTTTGCTTTTTCAGTTTGACAGATTTATGAGCGACATGTTTCAAGAGAGGAGGAGGAAAAAATATTTCCCAAGCCAGATGCTCTTTTTTTTAAATGACTCTCCAACTCTGTATATAGATATATACAGGCACGTTATGTTATGTGATTCAAAGAGGGCCGATTCAAAAAATTTTCACCCTCCTTAATTTATTGCTCGAACCTACATAATGACTCGTTGGCCACAAATCACGGGAGCGACCACCGACAGATCCTTTTTAGTTTGTTATATTCAACCAACTCACTAACTAAAAATGCACCAAGTCACTCACTCACTACTACTAACTAACTAACCAACGCTATAGGCTCCGCACAATGTCCTATAAGTTGAATCCCTGTATTTAGTGAGTTTGAGTTTTTAGTTTGTTAGCTAGCAAGTTACTACCATTGCATCACCACGTAGATTATTATTATTATGCATGTGTTGTGCACTCCATTGTATACATGAGAAACATACATCACTGGGAGACTGACGTTCAGTCTGGATCTAAACTTACAATGGAGGTCACTTTCATTACGATTGGATTTACAATGTTATTCCGTCTGCATTAGTAGAAAGATTTGCTTGACTCCTTAACTGGCTAACTAACTAACTAACTAACGAAGCATTGAATTTTTGCATTCTAGGTAGTATAATGAGTGAAACTTTTTTAAATTTCTGTATTTGTCAAATTTAGCATAGGAGAAGAGAATGCTCTAGCCAAATGGGAGCAAACCAAGCTGCATTGTCAGCCTCTAAAACGACCAGTGCAGTCCGTTTTTAGCTCCTGTTGAGATGATCTTCATCACCACCATGATAGGCGATGATCATGATAGTTAGTGATTGCTGGCCTGTACATGCCACGGAGAAGAGCATTCCTTGAATTACGTGACACTGGCTCATACACAGAGCTGCAGCATATATGGACTTGTGAAGAGAGGGCTGGACAGATAGACAGAAGCATAGACAATCTGTCAAGCCTTAGAGTTTGCTCCATTTTTATTTATGTCTTTTTTTGTCTCCCTTCTCTCACTGATTCTTCTTCCTTTTTTCCCTTTCTTTTGTGTTGACGCGTTTGGTGGACTCAACAACTTTTAGCACTAACTAACTAACTAACTACACACACAACTAATCTGATGCTGCTTGGATTTTTCCTCCCATGTCATATCCTGTGATATATGTACTAGACCTAACTAACTGTGTGAGTGATTTGTGTGTGTCCTTTGGACGAAATGCATTCACCATTTCTCCATCATCATATTTCAAAGATTTCACAGTTGCTAACCCAGTCATTCCTATAATGTCAATGGACCGGATCAGTTAGCTAGCTTTCAAAATCTTCATAATTTATGTCATAGGGAAGGAATTTGAACACCAAATGCTCAATGGGTAATACTCATTATTAACCAGAACGACTCTTATTTAGAGCATTGTAAGACGGGAATTTATCTTCTCATTCCTGTCGTTTACAGGGATACATACAGCATAAAATTTCTCAGTCAGTAAGTTATTTGGTTAGTTTCACCCAAAATATGGACCACTCTTGAAGCGAAAAAAAGAATGTAATGCACTGCATTAGATCGGTATTCCAAAAAATTACTTACTGCTTCATATTGAAGTAGTAAGTAAGTGCAAAGAAACAAACATGAGATTGAAAAACAGGGGAACAAAACATAGTGTATATGTAGATTTTTCGTGACTTTTTCTACTACATACGTGTATACGTTGATGGATATCGTGCGATCAGAAAAGAAATCCATATGATGGGTTTTCTAACTATACGCAGTATAATATTGTAATTCCATCAGTTTCCTAGTGGGTAATTCATCAAAGAGAGATGGCGGAAATTGAGATTGAGACTGTGGAAATCTCATTAGAGAAAGTTTACAAGATACTGGTACAAGATGTTATATATAAGGTCTGAGGAAGTAGCAAGTAACTATTCAAATGGAGTGCAAAATATTATTATAAGGACTGATGAAGAGGAACTCGGATTTTGACTTGACTTGACACTGTTCCTCACTTACAACTTGGAATTCCCCACTTGAGAAAAGTATGCAGAGGAAATGGAACCAAGTTATCAATCAGAAATCTCGCCCAAAGTTACGCACTATTATATGGTTGTGCATTGTTTGCCGGTCCTTTGGTTAGTTAAGGATACATACTATATAACAGTGAGTTTCAGTGTGTGGGCTTTTGATTGAATTATTAGAATGCAAACTTTGTAGCACACAAACTATTCATATAAGGTTTAGTTTGCTTTTGTACAATATGGGAGCAAGTTTAGTATAAAGCAAGAGGAAAAAGCTCCTTTTTTGTCTTCCCTGTGACATTCTCATATTTTGATTTCCTTCGAGACTCATTCTCCAAACGGAATGCATCAAAATTCCCACTACTCCAGAATCAATCTCAATCGGTGAATTTAAAAAGAGACGGTAATTTTTTTCCCTCTGTCGTCCTATGCTTTTGATCCCGGATCATAATGGAGTGATTCTATATATATATATATGAATGTATTGCATGCGTAGGAGCAAGTAGCTAGTAAGTAACTATGTCTTTTTTTATCCGCAGAGCCATTCGCCATATTGTGTGCATCGTTTTTGTATCGTTGGCTAAAGTTTGATACGAGGGAAAAAAATGTAATCAAGATGAAGCAATAGGAACAAGGAGCCCATTCCAACATATTTTTATGGTCAAAGTTTTTACACTAGGAGCACACACACACACATCCAACCTGTGTTTGATGTGTAGATGAACATGTCAAATAGTGAGACACATGTTTCAAGTTGGGGTTGTGTAGTTAGTTAGTTAGTTTAGCCAGTAAACTGTATCTGTGCACAGAATTTCGATAGAATTTGCGATTTATGGTAGTTAGTTTGATAGCACAGTATTTACAACTACTTATCAAGAGGAAAAAATAAACTTGCAGGTCCAAATCATTGTCTTAATTTGACGCCATTAGCATTTTTCTTACAAACATTAAAATCATCCCAACCTTTTCTATAGTTAGTTGACCAAGCACACTCTATTACATTGTATTCAATCTGTGGATTTAACCCTTTAACCTAACTTGCATGTAAATGCATTGATTACAAAAGACAATACAAGTATTGAATATACTTACTCTATTGGCTTTCATACCAATCTATATAGCACTTTCAACAACTCACATTCTTTGCTTCCCCTGAAATCACTTTTCAATATGACGGCATTCCGCACGGGAATGAAAAGTGAAAATGAGCAGTAGAAGTTCCAATGTTATTATACCGAGTCACCTAAAACAATACAAGCAGCAGTCTGTTCAATGCGCTTTGTAGTGAGTAGTAGTGTCATCCTTTGTATGTAGATAAATACAACTTTTCCATGTCTGTATTATACGTATTGTTTAAGGGAACAAGTTGCTTACTTACTTACTTACTTGTACACTTTTCCTAACTATAGTATATCTTGTCAGATGTGGCGGCTCGTGCTTTTTGAGCAATGCTGCAGCAACTTACTTACTTCACTACTACATGAAGTTGATGATCATCATGATGTTAATAGTTGTTCGTTAAGTTTTTGGAATGTAGCTTCTCTGTGTATATAGCATGCATGTAGGTTGCAGGATTCTTATGGGAGACCGGAAGGAAAACGGAAGCGTCTCTTGTCTTCATCTCTCTCTGTAGCTTTCTACCGTGTGATGTGAACTGACTCAAAGTATCTACAATGGATGTAGTATTGTCACCCACATTGTCTTTGAGTTTGAGGGGAAGAGCGTTAAATCTGATTTTAGAGGATCGGGAGTTTTTTCGTGGGAGAGTGTTGACTTAAAAGGGGATAAAATAAGTTTTAAAATTTTAGGTATCGAAACATTTAGAATGCAAACACAGTTTTTTGGATATTTTAACGATGCTACTATGTAGATGCAAGAAAATGCTGGGTCTTTATTCAAGATTTTCTAGCTATTAAGCAACTAATGACATTACTATGACTAAACACGGCCCTGATAATCAGACTACACAACCTATTGACTTGACTTTCACACTTGTATTATTATGTTGTTAGGCAGTTATTATTTGTTTCATTCCAATACACAGGGCAGATTGAATACTGTTAGTTAGTTAGTGAAAGCAAGTAGTTAGTTTAGTTACCCATGCTGTATTCTTTCTTTGTAACAAACTACACCACAGATGCAGATATACAGTGAAAGACAAAATCAGCGTATTTTCAATACAACTAACTAACTTACTCTGTTTTCTTTTTCTTCTGCTTTTTTTTTGCAGTGGGTGTCGTCACATGTCCATAATGACCAAGTGTAAATGACACTGCTGGTGTTCAACTCAACTATTTTCACTGTACCCAACAAAGGAATTAAGGAATTGGGTATATAGAAGTGGCATGATACTCAAAAATTTGAGTGAGCAAAAAGACTGGGAAAAAAACTTGTAATGACAATAGTTGTTGTTCTAACTAACTATATGGATGAAGAATCCCAAGAGTTTATTCTTTTCAACTTTTCCCCTTGAACTCTCTCCCTTGATATCTCTTATTGAATTAATAAAACGTTCCCAAATATTTTCTTTCACATGAAAAGTTTTTTCACAGCCATAAGCTCCCGTAAGCAGACATAACCTATTGATATCAGCAGGCTGTAATGATCCGAGCTTTTTAATAAACACCCAATCGCTAACATGTTGCTGACTGTGAGCTGATCGTAGTTAGCTTTATTTTGCACACATTTTTTTACTCTTGTTTCATACGTACTTTTTTTATTTGGTAGCATATCCATATTACAGACTTTGTGACTGCAGATAAACTTAAGCTATAGTTAGTTTGTTAGTAAGTAAGTAAAGTTTACATACTAACGACTTTTTGAGCCAGCATGGCACATTATACTACTGTACTTTTACTCACTATTTTACACTTGTAATGTGCATGTGACATTGCAAACTCATTAGCTCACTCATAAATACAGGAATTCATTAATTAGCTGTGAGCTCATGGATGTGAACTCAAATAATTCGCTGATAAAAATAAGAATATATACATTGTAAACTCTATAACTATATATAATGCACCCATTGGTGGCACTTTTCTTGGTCCACAATTAGCATTGCATTATGGACTACTTAAGCTCACATTTAATGTACAAACTAACTAACTACCACTGTGGTTTTAATTATTCCATGATCTCTACCCTGTTTGCATATACACACGGATTAGTTAGTACTCCAGTTAGCCAACTAACTATCCTAATCTATATGTATTATGTGCCATAGCCATTCTTAGAGGCTCAACTGAACTGACTAACTAACTATAAAACTGGCGTCCTTGTATAAGACTACTACTAACTACTACTAATATTGTACTCTCTCACTCTCTCTCTTTTCCATCCTCGAGAGATAATTCGAGCCTCCACTCCCAACCGTGTGTATCGCACATGACGTTAATTTGAAAAGTTGTGTATGATTTGTGCGCTGAGATAAGGAATTCATAAAACTGATTTATCGATGACATTCTCGCTCGTCTCCCATTCACACTCTTCTCCATCCGACGTTCTTCCATTTCCATGGTTATTATTTATGGGCCATGAGGTCCCCCCCTACTCCTCCTTTATAGCCGTTCCTGTTCCCCCCATACCCCTCCCCATTCCACCTTGATTTATTTCACCAATCACCCAAACCTCACTCACTCTTTCTCTTTCACATGTATGCTTGCTTACGACCGTACTACTACCATAGCACTAACTCGCTCTCTAACTCACTATAATAAGTTAGCATAAATGCTTTAGATCCCGAGTCAGTCAAATGCACACACATACATAGAGCTTTCATACTGACTAACTAACTAACTAACTGTGTATGCATGTATAAAGTACACACAGGGAGAGTAAAGGCATTAGCTGTGGATGTGTGCATTTTATTACCATCAAGCTACTGCTTGCTTTCCAATAGGGATTCCTCTCATTCAACAAATCGTCGCTTTATACGCTCCTTGTGTTCTGTGTATGGGCATGGATGTTATATTTAGTCAAGTGAGTGAGTGGGATCCTTTGCTTTTTATCCGGGTCCATGTTTTTACCTTGTTGAATTCTGGAGCTCAAGTTTGTGTTTAGAATAAATATTCGAATTTATTTACAGGTGGATTTTTTATTGATATTCAATTTTCGATTTTTATAAGATAGGCGGGAACAATAATTAATCAATGGTTTTAATTACTAACTAAATAGGAAGGGATACAATACATATGTAAATAGTTTTAGTTGGATTCACTGGTTGACAGGAAAGGGAAAGGGGATATTATTTAGCGTTTTAAGGTGATTGTATACAGTCATGTTAACCCTTGAATAAAGTGGAATATGCAATGATCATGTCAAGTGCCGTGATAATATTGTTATGATACAGTCAGTGAGTGAGTTAAAGAAAACATGAGCTAAATGTTGATTCAATTTTTTGTAGCTAGCTGCTTGGTTCATACTTACTTCATCTTGGTATATCGTTGTATAGGTTGGTGTGATGTTATTGACTGGTAGGTGCGCAATATGGAAGTTGACTTTTCATTTCTGGATGACGGGAGGGTTTTATTCTTTGATAAGGAGTGTTTGTTGCCATGTGTTGCTTTCTATGATAAATTATATTATGTATGTATTGAGAATCTTTTATATTGTTTTGCAGATTTTTCATGCAAAGTAATTTTTCTGTTTTCTGATTTCACAGCTTGGCATACAGAAATTTCAAAGTTAGGTCATTTTGACTATTATGAATGTTTGCTGCTATTGACGCGTAATTTGGTGCTCAAGTAATTTCCATAGAAGTAGATTACTATATAACACTAGAAGACTTGCTTCCTTCAATTCTTGTAGCCACATTTTTTTCAATGTGTGTCTATGATCCTCAGATGTTCAAGTCCAATCAAATATACATTGTTAGATCTACGATCTTCCTTCGTATTCGCATCCGGCAAAAACCCGGCAGAGATGGCGTGCCACTCATACAAAAATGCTACGGAATTTTCTGATACCATAGAAGTAGATTTACTCACCACACAACACATAGTGGCTACACAGATTCTACATGTATTAGATCAGAGGAGCGGGGCTTTGGTAATTTCAAATAATCATGCAATTGTCAAAATTGGGGCATTTAGATACAAAAATCCAAATATTTTCAGAATCCAACGACTTTCCCCTGTATATTGTACAAATACTTTTTACACTCATTTGACCTGCATTTGTACTTAAAGCTCCCACCACCCACATCCTCTTTCTTAGTCCCATGCATTCCTCCCCTGACTACTGTATTTGTTACCTAGACGTGATGATTGGGTGACGTGGTCTTACCACAAAACTCGCCACTTTATACAAACACACAGAGAGAACTGATCATTTCATCACATGAAATAACTTGCACTTACCTCTTGACAACTCATATAGCAGACCAATTCCGGCGGTCACACAAACAATGATCATCATGGGACGATGACAGTCTCCATCCCTGTATACACACACACAACAATTTCTGGGACCATCATGGTGATCATGATAGGTGTGAAAAAATTGAGATACAGACCCTACTTCATGAGCTGATGTGTAAACGCGTAGCTTTAAATAGGGAATAAGAGTCTAAGTCATCATAAGCAGTATCACATCACACAACGCAAAACTAAAAAAACTTTAGATTTTAGTTCACAAAATCTATCTCTAATCTTATGTAATGTGAAAAAGGTCGTTTAGGTGTAAAAAGTACATACATACACATAAAAAATTTATTGAATTTTTAAATTATATAAAAACGAGTATAACACAATTAGTACGCATTAAAAATTGGCTCATTTGCAAACAAACTAAATCGGATTTTTTTGCTTTTCTTTAGTATTTTGTTGGTCAACACTGAAAAACGAACTACCCAATCCGGATCCAGTAGCGCAATCTCCACCCGCTTTTAAAAACATTTTACGTCCTTTTACACTTTTGTTACTTACTACTTACATACACAGTATGACGAAATATGATGAAAGCCTGATGATACCAAAAAGACAAGAGTAGGTCCCTTCCCAAAGAATATAAAAAAAGAACATCATCTTGTCCAGAAGAAAACTTTGGCCCATAACTGACATCGTGTGTTCTCCTCTAAGAGATGATAGGCATACATAACTCGTGATTTCCTCCAACAAGTTAAGAAGATGAAGACGACCCAACGAAAAAATTGCACCCAGCCAACACACTTTTTTTTTGTTCCTCTCCCCCCTTTTATACTAACTTTTCTATACGACCAATCTTGTTATTATTATTACTACCAGTATTATCATTACACACTTTTTTCCCTTCTTTCGATCAAAATCTTCATCATCACACACTCACTAGTATGGTCCATTCTTCCTTGACGAGTCTAATCATTCTAATACCCGTGCAATAGTAGTTAGTTACCAAACCAGCAAGTATGTAATAGCGATACTCATCGTGATAGTTTTGGTGACACCAAGCTTCTCATACATTCTCATTCTCCTCTGATGAGAAAAGGTACAGGTTAGTTACTGTAACGTAAGTTTTTACTTCATTTCTATGTGGTATCGTTATCCAATGCAACTGTAAAGACACGAATGTTTTCATACCATACCAACAATATGTTAATTTGACTCTAAAGCCTTTCAAAATGTTGTGAATGGGTGGAAAAAACACATTTTTTAACAATCAATGATAGCGTTTAAAACCATAAAAGTTGCGAGGCTAACTCATGCTCACACATGAACAATTTTCCGCTATCAATCTAATGTCTATCAAATTATCTACTATATACGAAACAAACAAACTGTACGAATCTCTTTCTTATGATAAACTAAAAACTAAAGTAACTACCTAGCAAACAATGAGTACAGACTAGAGACATGAAATTATGACTTATTAACAATAGCAGTACACACCATAGTTGAAAAGTGACGTAAGAATCAACGGCACTGCTAAAATAACTAACTAACTAACTAAAACTTAATGTGCAAGTTTTGCTCACTCAGTCAGTCACACACACACTCATACAATCCATCTAGACTTGACATGACAGACGCACAAGTAACTAAAGTGAGTGAGTGACGGACGGACTGACTTATAGTTAGAAATGAAGGAAAGTCAGTCACTCATATTATCCTCTACATTTACTTTTCCAGCACTATAGCGCCAGAGCCTAAAAGTATAATGCAATTTGTCATAATTTGAGTGGAGAAGGCCGGAGCTAATCGTTTTCTTGCCGAGAGTTTGTCTTTTCACTCTCGTCTAGTAGAGTAGTAGATATAGTATATACATACAATGATGTTTTTTTCCCTCAGCCCACGTTCCGCTAGTCAATCCTCACAGAATGATGAAGAAAGAGTCTGAAGGAGTTGACTGTGAGTAGTGCCATCATGCTGACATTGACAGCCTGTTTTGTGACATTCTCCCGACAACTGTGTCCTCCTAACAGTGAGAGCTCCGATCTGTCCTTTCCCTGTGAATCCTTTTTTTCTCTCTCACTCTGTTTCGTCATCTGATGGAACTTTTTTCTCCAGTTTATGTCATGTCATGTGTGTGTGCGCAGCCAACTATACACAAGTAGTAAGTAACTATAACTAACTAACTGAAAGTTTACAGAGTCCTGCTGCTACCTACCGTATAAGATCTACACGATAAGGGAGACAATAATGATCGCTAATTGACTGACTCTAAGTATGCATAGTAATTTCTTACCGGCAGTTTAAATACATACATACATTCAAGGCTTTACGAGTTGGTAGGACTTTAAACACTTTTTGAAGCCAAATGAACTTGGGTTACACATTCTAGAGTTAGTTAGTTAGTTTAGAATCCCTATCATAAAGTGTGTGAGAATTCCATAGAAAAATCATCGTGAGTGAATGGAGGTGAGTGCACATGTTTGAGTATTCATTTCTAACTTTGACATGTGTATATAAGTAAGCAAGTAGGCACAAAAGTCAGTCACTTGTTTTCTGCCGTGTTCATTCGTTCACCAGTCCATTTATTGCTGCTTGTCAACCAGTGTATAATGTATGCCAAGCACATAATATGATGCAAACAGACTGGGAGAAGGACAATTATTCACCTTATGTGTGTAAACTAGCCCCATAATGATCCGCAGAGAATGCACATGAAATGAATGCCTGTACTTATGCAATGTATTACGTACAGGTTAGGTACTTGTTAGTTGGTTTGTCAGTACATTGACTCGCTTTATAACGTTGTAACTACATGTATTTTTAGCAGCACTAATTGACTGGTAAATGTATCCAGTCAGTGAGTACGTTGTATACTGTAGTGTAACGAAATAGTTTTTTTTTTTTGCGTATCCACCGACACCTTATGAGCGTTAGTTGCAATGCGAGTGACAAAATAGGGACACCCATATCATTCCTGCAATGCCCCAAAATGAATGAACGGTTGACAAGTTGAGTGACTCGTGACTTTTGAGTGTACACACGGCTCCATGGCTTCTTAAACATGGGTGGATGACGAGAAGACAGTTATACGACAGGCAAAAAAAGTGAACCAGGCGTGTGCTTTGCAAAAAAAATCTAAAAAAGCTGTGTAGCAAAGTGACTGAATCGTGTCTCTTTCAATCTGCCTCTATTCAGTCAGTCATGGGTATTACGTTTCTGTCATTCATTCAGATTCGGGGAGTCGTGAATAAACTCATTTAGACAAACACTTGTTCGATTGATTTTCCTAGGATTTATGTTCTGGTGTAACCCAGTAATACAAACTGATATGCCAATGGTATAAAAAAAATGCAAAAAATGGCTTGATAATGGCAAAAATACTATGTTACTATTTCTATAAACAGTTTTTAATGCGCTTTGATTGTCCCACGGTAAATCCAAACCTCACAAAGCCACTACTTTTAGTCATCACCTGATGCGTACATCTCTTCACCTATTGTAACTAACTAACAAACAAGCCTACAAAATGTAGTACCCATGTGAAACACACCTACTCCATACACATACAAACTAGACAAATAAACCTGTGCTCTCTCTCTCTCTTTTGACGCAATAATGCCATCAGGTTATGCACACATGTATAAAAATGAGCGAGTGAAAGAAGCTCCCATGTTGTGTGTGCCTGTTACCGAAAACTACAGAGTACAGATCCAAAAACTAACTACATAGCAAAAGCGTTGAACATTGGTTGATAGTTTGGCAGTGTGCCTGGGTGAAAATGTTGATAGCAAGGCTCGCAAGCCTTTTTGGTTTTGAGGAGGAGCTGGAACGTATAGTTTTCCCAGCTAGAGAAAAGAGTCCTAACTACCCGTACATAGAGAGCCCTATCTCCCATATAGTGTGTGAATAGGAGATGTGGTGTGTCGGAACACAAAGGTCTAATTAGCCATAAAGGGAGTGATTTATGTCAGATCGCGAAAATGCAAATATGAAATATGAAAATGAAGATGCCAGCCATAAAAGTGATATGTGGGACTCGGCTGGCCCATTTCCCTTCTCTGCTCGAGCCTCTGACTCACTGCCTCGTCACTGGGAATGGGACGACGTCCATCATCGCCTTGACAGCTTTCATGGCTTTTCTTACGAGGATCAGTCCAACCGTGAGGGGAACTGCTGTCATCCACACATTATTTACTGCTTCTAATTACACTCACTCTCTCTCTCTCTCTCTTCCCAGTTAGTTCTCTGAATGTGTTCTAGCACCACTACTACTACTACTAACACAAACTAAACTAACCATAGCTCTCGGTGTGTATGTGTTTCAGAATAATATTCCAGCCAGTTTGTTCACCATGCTTACTACATGATAATCATATCTACTACATGCCCTTCTCTTTATTCTCAAAACTATTCCAGTCAAACTCAAGACTAGTGGATATTATAGTTTTTGAATGCATCATCTCTCTGGAAGCAGTAGCTATAAGTTGGTTAGTTTGAGTCCACCATATATCTTTGGCTTAGTTAGTATACTACTAGTGTGCAATAATAACAGCAAAAAGGACTACCAAATCACGTAGTTATTATGAGTATCTTTAGTAGTAGTTAGTTTGTATAATGGGGACTGGGGACGGCTACTATAGTTAGTTAGTTAGATACTGTGTAATTAAAGAGAGACAAAGAATTTGGAAGCTTTTGACGAACAAGTTATGTAGTGTGTAGTATATAGGAGTGCTAAATGTAGCAGGAGTTTGCAGTTAGTTAGTTAGTTCGTACTACATAGGATGGGTTTTGAAACGGGCAAGATTTAGTAGTCCGTCTTTTGTTTATGAGTGTGCTTTGCCAAGAAAATGAAAAAAGGAATTATTCCAGGAAGGGATGTGCACTAGAGTTTTTTTTAGTCGGCATTGTTAGATAGATTGTTAGTTAGGGGTAGTAGAAGTCTACCCATCTCTCGTTACTCACAAAGTTGTCTCCATTTTTCTCCACTATTTTTGTCTGTGTGGGCTCTCATAATTTGTATTTATTATTTCCCTGTGTCTCATCATCACCGTCATTACATTAGGCGAAGTTGTGTAGGGAACATAATTTTGTCACAAGTCTTGACTGTTTTGGTGCAACGTCTACAGGGCCATGTGCATACATTATGGATGGAGTCATCACCACTTTATGTGTATGAGGGTTTTGTGCGAGCAAAAAAAAATTCATGGGTGATAAATATGATGAGCTTAATGTGACTAAATGTGCAGTCTTTAAATTTTCATGGGGTTAGTCGTTTGCCAGTTTTGGTAGCATGGAAAATATTTTCTTGTCTTGTCCCAAATATTTACAAATTGTGCATGCTCATGCTTAATTAGTTAGTTTTATAATTAACAGCAATTAACTGTGCTGTATGACTTTGCTTCCGATACACAAAATCTAATATGCTGGATTTTAAGTTTGTTATACGACAGCTTTACGGAAGATCTAGTGTCTTGTTTGACCAAGCTTTCGTTGAAAATCTTTCAGCTTCTTCAGGTAAAATATGTACTTCTGAATAATGATAACAGTATTACTGGATTACTGTAAAATTGTTAATCGGGAAATTTTTGACAATATTGGATTACCTTGTGAATCAAATTTTTACGGCGGGTTGTACGCCATTCGTAATCTCTAGTAATCTCAATTAAATAGTATCGTATAACTTACCTTGAGACTATTGCATTACAATTTCGTTCTACAGATGATAGTAAAAAAAGTAAAATGAACCACTGTGTGGATAAAACCATGTGATAAAATTTGATAATGATTCAATACTGAATTTATTGTATTGCCTAGCAGCCATTCTAAGACTACCTGTCAATCTTCCCATATCGTTTACAGATGACTGGCTGATCATTTTGAATGCATAAATCATTTTAAGCTTCTGCTGAAACTTGTAAGGAATCTTGTAGTAGTAATCACAGTAATTACCATTATCCCGAGATGACTTTCCAATGTGCAAACCATAGTTTGGTAATGACGATGAACACAGAAGAGGACTAACGAGCAAAACAACAGGATGGCTTGTAGCTAGCTAAGTTATGAATAGAATATGTAATCTCTGAATGATGCATGTTATAAATGCAGGCGCAGTCAGTGTGAGCAGTCAGTAATCATCATATAGTTTGGCTCAAGTGCCAGTTTGATTGACACAAATCCATTTGTCACCGCTAGAGCCTTTGTCTTTGATCAGTGACGCTACCTTTTGTATGGACAGGTGTGAGAAGCGCCTGGAGCTAGTTACTTATTCTCCGTAGGGAGGAACTATACTGATCTATGTGCATTCAAATTGTGCATATAGTTTATCGTGGGACTTTTGTGGGACCGTAAAAGCTGAAAAAATCTGTGTTGGTAATGATTTTAACTAGAATGAGGTAAAAATAGTGTGCGCTGGATTAAAAACATTTAAAAACGGGTTCATAAAAACTGTTTTCCAATTTTTAAATAAATTGATCCCAAGCTTTTCCAGGTTTTGGGAATGAGAACTATGCATAAAAAGAATTGTATGCATAGTGCAGGGGCATTGAATTGCTTTTAAAACAAAATGCGGACTCTAACTATAAGACTAGCATATCCTGTAAGAGTTGATGTACACTAATTTATGGACATAAATGGACACCGCAGTAAGGAACAACTTCTCATTATCACTCAATAGATGCTAATTACGACATTAGCCATGCATACACTGTCAGTCATTGGGGAAAAAGAAGAAAGACAAAGACACGCATAGTTAGTAGATGGTAGAGTCTGAAAGGGAAAAAAGTGTATAGAATAAAAGGGACTGCAAACGTTCTTTTCCATGAATTTTGCTGCAAACATTGCTTGACAGACATAAATTCGGACTGGAATTATTTTGTTCACGGCAAACTGTTTATTTCAGTCCATCCAATGAGTCAGGTGACGTAAGTGCGAAATTAGTTGAAGTTCCTAGAACATCTTTCTGTATGCCATTATCTAACACATCATTTAAAGTGAAATCAAATGTGCAGAAATATTTCAAATGGCGTTAATCATCGCAAATAAACAAATTCCTGCACAACCATTCCTGCCAGAAAAAAACTGCACAGAACCCTAAACTTTGAAATCCAACCTCAACATATTTAAAAAAAATAGAACTTCCAAACAATATTTCACTATCTCCACTTTTTGAGTGAAAACAAAATTTAAAAATCTCATCAAGATTCCACATTGGAATTCCAAATGGCCACCAGAACTTGTAGATTTGAACCGCCTGAAGGAGTCATTGGGTAAATTAGTGAGTATAGTGAGTGAGCAACTGGGACAACAAACCAAGACTTTCATCAGTCGCTCACTCATTGCCATGTACGAATAATAAATGATGGTTTAATGACAAGGTAATTTTACATAAGCCATTTGATTATGCCAGTCCTCCCTACCAACTTTGTACATATGTCGGTAGAAGTGAAAAGAAACAGTTTTAGATAGTTAGTTAGTATAGTTTAGTAACCCAGACTGTATATGCGTAGACAAGGAATGAAATTAGATGCTTGTGTTTCTTGGCTTCTTCACTCCCAGTTAAAATATTTATCCAAGCCGTAGAATGAGGAGACACGGGCAATAATAAATTCAGAAAAGTACTATAAAAGTACTAGAAGCGGAGATGAGTAACAATGAAAGGCAATTGAGCTCAAGCCCGAGTGCCATTATTACATTACATTATGCACAGTGCCCCGTCTAAACATGCATACGGGAGAGACAGACTTGAAAGATACATGGGATGAGAGTGAGACCACATTGCATGTTGTTAGAGCAGAAGGTGGAAAAGATTTTGATTAAGAAAAGGAAACAATAGGACCTTTGGGAACCTTGTTCAACGGAACATGGAGAAAACAAAATTTCTCCAGTCCAAAAAACAGGCTGTATAGGAGCTACACTGGCACATACCTCCACCTCTTTATGCATTATATGTAGCCCTTTGATTCATTCGTTTAATTGTCTTAAACTTTTGTACCTCTCTTAAATTTTCATGGGTGTGAGGCTCCCCGATTTATTTATGGACATCTGAGGGACATTCTATCTGTCGGAATGAGCTGGAGACGAGAATGCGACTTATTCAAAAACTCTTTTCTCTCTCTCTCTTATATATTTGTGTGTGGTGATCGTGGTGGGCTCCCACTTTGCCTGGCAACTTTTCTCACTATTCCTCTCGCTCTACCGTAAATGTTTATGTCTTTCTTCCACTTGCTCTGTCTTCAAAAATCATTCCCTTTTTCTCACCTTGCCCTGTTTGTCTTCATGCAAAATCTTATGTGTATCCAATACTAACTAAAACAAGGCGTACCTTGTACTAACTAAATTGCTATCTCTGAAATGTTGGCATAAAAATTCTTCCATGTGCATATGCATATTGCATCCAAAATCCATAAATAGCATATATGTACACAATCTTGTTTTAGTAACCGAAATAAACTCACTACGTGCTATAATACTAAAGTTTATAAGTCCCTGATTGTCTCTGCATACAGGGAATGCAGGGAAGACCCAAATACTGATACTTACACTCTCCTATTAATTCAAACTGTGCCAATATTCATGCCCCATACATGAATAACTAACTACTAGAAAGTAACCCATTCCGTACTCACCATTTACCGTAGTTGAGTGGACAGCCATCATAAAATCTTTCCTTAGTTAGCCTCCAGATTGTAGTCTATGCATAACTACAGTCTCTGCAATCTCGAATAGTACAGAATGATGCTACTTTCACTCCTACCTTGCTGCCAATTATACAAAATAACTAACTACACTAAAAGGAAGAAAACAGCCGGTATGCACCCAGCAGATTCCCTAAACGAAAGTGCACATTTGAAAGATGCGTAAAATGATAAAGCAAGTGAGAAAAGTGAATACTTCCCATTCTTTTTTTTTTTAATTAGACAACAAAGAAATCCCATGCATAATAAGACTGGGAGAAAAGCCTGTGTCAGTAAAGTTTAATAATGAAAAGGAAAGAAAAAAGAGCCCCGTTAAAGTAGAATCGCATTGAAAGAAAGTTTTTTAACAGCTTCCATACATAGTGTGCGGAACGGTTGGTTCGACAAGTCAGTGACATTGCTATAGCTGGTATTGCTAACTAACTAACTAACTAACTAACTAACTAAATATCAACGATGCTATATCCACTCCCTGACTGCCGTTAGTCGGGCTCTGAATGTCTCAGTGTCTTTTATAGTGCCAAGATCTGTGCGTACATATGTATAAGAGGAGCATAACTAGTACTATCAGGGGCTGGAAAAGACGACGACAGTAGGAACCTCTTGTCTTCTATTTGGGTAAAAGGGGGTCCCATTAGGTGCTGGGGGTTGGATCACACCAGAGAAAAGCAAGCCATTTGAATGCATGCGACTGTCAGTCAGAAGACATTAAGGTTGCTCACGTAACCCATCGAGGGGACTCATCAGTCCTCGTAAAAATGTCATCCCGAACGACTTGACATCTGGGCCTTTCTGATTCGGTCACTGTAATTATCCCTGATTTACTGCTATCTCATATCCACACACACACACACAAGTTACAGTCTTGTGTATTCCATGCTTGAGCCACATAAAGGATCGATCCGCCTTTTTTACTTGCTTCCTAGTAGTATTATCAACACTGCTACTACTATAGTATCTACAGTCGGTATGTGTACTAACTAACTAACTACGTATGTTACATGTTGTATGTAGTATGATCATTTTCTTGTTTGCTTTCCTTTTGAGCTGGTATGTTTCCATATCGGCTCTATGTGTTGTAGTAAGCTCATCCGCATCACTTTTCTCTCCAACAAGTATGTATAATAATGGTTTAAATGGCGTCTTCCGCTCCCATTCCTTTTGGAATTGATCTGCAGAGATCAAGATGAAAAGGAGCCACTCAACAGTCCATGTTGACATCATCATCATTATTATGAGCATTGATGGCCCTTTTTAGTGTCCTCGAGTACTGATGGCACGTTATGATGATGCGGTCCGTTTTTGTCGCCCGGAGGAGTAATCATCGGTCCAAATCCTAGCTCTTCAAAATTACCGTTATTTTATGCATAGAGGTGGAGATTATCATAATTTGTGGTGAGCTATCAGTGTCGGCTTGTTAGTTGGTTTCAAAAGGATTGTGAAAATAAGTAGAGGAGAGTTGGCAACTTTATCGTCTAGTTGGCAATTGACGGGGAAATGAGAGATTTTCACTAAATAGCATTATTATCGGCTTTGACATAGAGTGATAGTAGTTGTTGGTTGTGCGTTGCAAAAATTCTGGAAAGGTCTAAATTGTTGGTTTTTGACGTCGTTCTTAATTAGTTTTGCAAACCCGCAAACTCTTGAATAATATTTATAGTGGAATCGTGAGGCAATTGCAGATACAAATTAAGATTATTATGAGCTAACCTTGGAGAGGAACCAGGTTTTGTTTTGAAAACTAACTCTTACTACATTATAAGTTGATTAATTAAAAAATAGCAAATGATATTGAAACTAGATAGAATACTCATTCTTCACTTTTCCATTGTTCGTACGGATTTCAAATCGAGCAAAGAACCGAACAAGACATAAGGAACGCACAACATGGTGATTGAACTACAAACCAAAGTTGTTAAGCTGGACAGTTGGTTGAAAGAGTTGTGCCATGTATATATCAGGAGGAGATGGACTGGAGCACAGGGAGAGATGGAAACTTTGGAATCATCATGAGGAACTAACTTTGGACCACCACGTCTCATGATAGAGGAAATTTTCTTGGCTCAACATATCTCTTCTTTCTCCTGATTCCAAACCAACATTTCTCTCTCTCTCTTCACTACTACTACTACTACTGGCTGCCGTCCTTTTTTTGGTTGTCCTCCTCCATTAGATGAGGAGACTTTCCAGGATCCCCAAACATAAATAAGAGCTCTTCCACGTCACTCTCACGTTTCACTTGCGTTCTTTCATACTCGATAACCATCGTCCCTTAAGCCTTATTTATGTCAGTAGGGCGACTCAATCCCTGTGCCCATCTCTTCCACATATATACAGAATCTTTCCCAATACGACTGCAAAGAGAAGAACTAACTAACTACGGAGACAAGAGCAAGCCAATGCATAGTAAGTCTATAGTACGGACAGGACACATTATTTTACAGATAGGGAAACTAAAGGCACAACAACTTTACTCCAACAAATTCTCTTGTTTCATTTCCCTTTTCTTTCTTGGGTTGGGTGTTTTATTTTAGTACCAGCAGTTCAGGTAATGGCATGGAATCATCATACACTCTTATCAAAGCCAATCCTGCGAAAAAGACTCATGGGATCGATAATTAAAGAAAGAAATGAAGAAATTCTAAGGACCGGTCACGTCATGCTCGTAATGTCAACGAGGAAATTTGTACGAAATTTTCCATCAGTGGCAGCGGCAGCGAAAGCTTGGGGTCTCCATCTCGTCCCACTTGTTTATGCGATGGACGTGACCCTCTGAAAATTTCTCCACCTGGCACAAAAACTTAACTTATTTCACTCCGCTTCTTTCTGTCTTGCACGTGTATATTGGGAAGTACGGTGTGTGGTGGGGCTAATAATCGTCTTCAGTAATAATAACTCTAGGTCTAGAGTTCAACATTTTCTTTACAGGATTTATTAACTATTCCAGTTTACCATTATAATTTTGAATGTAAGCTATTTCACTCGGTAAGTCTAATTCATTTATGCGCATAAATTTTCTATGCTAAATACTTTTTATATTTTAAAAAAGCATAATTTTTGAAAAAGGAATGCAATTTAACGGTTAAACGGTGTAAAACGTACACTTTTTCCGTGATTCAATTTTAAAAAAATAATCAGGACTGTTTGGACACAACATTAACAGGATTAGTTTAAATATCATCATCATCAGTATTCGTAATTTAAAAATCAATGCTTGAATGAAGCATTGTATCGAAAAATTTCAGACCTTAGGATATAACCCGAACTCTGGGACAAACCGGTAACCGTTTTCATTCTTTCTTTTGTCATTTCATTTGCTCAATTACTAGTCTGAACCCATAGCGATATTATTATTGTGTATTGCTTCGTAGCATCGTTGTCTTTAATTAATCTCATTTACCAAACTGTGCTCATAGTGGTTTCGTGCGTGTTATAGTGACGGACGACAAACTATGCCAACTATCTGTAAATTAATTTAACACCTCAACACTCTTCAATCTTAGATGTGGCAGTCAAAGCTCACCACTGAAACTGTCGCCAGGACTTGTCAAGTGCATTGTTTTCCTCAAGTTTTGCCCCATTCTGTTTACACAATCCGTAGTGTTTTGGTTTAGTTAGTTAGTTACTCGAAAGGGCAACTTACCACACTAAAACGCACATATAGTTGGTTAGTTACCTGGATTTCCTCATTCTTATTCCGGCGGTAGGTAGCAGTGATGTAAGTTTAGTCTCAGCTCCGCTCCGCTCCGCTCCAGAGCTTACATAAATTTTGGAGCTCCGCTCCGCTCCGCTCCAGTTCGTACAAAAATTTTGGAGCTCCGCTCCGCTCCGCTCCAGTTCGCACAAAAAATTTGGAGCTCCGCTCCGCTCCGCTCCAGTTCTCACAAAAAATTTGGAGCTCCGCTCCGCTCCGCTCCAGTCGGCACA
>Ga0210040_10002732_pt1 | contig 24595 bp, 18 predicted proteins | sample CryGeyCG12114_NA_FD_185462 | JGI IMG/M metagenome (GOLD analysis project Ga0210040, IMG submission 185462) | Groundwater microbial communities from aquifer - Crystal Geyser CG19_WC_8/21/14_NA (SPAdes) (version 2) | ecosystem: Environmental > Aquatic > Deep subsurface > Groundwater | place: USA... | reverse complement strand
GCGTCCGTCCGCTCCAGCCAGCCACGCAGCGCCGTCCCGACGGGGCGAGGAGCCCCGAACGTGGCGACGTCGGCGTACGCGCGGTCGGGCGAGGGCCAGCCGAGGTCGACGACCAGCACGTCGTGGCCCGCGCGCAGCCGGTCGACCGTGGCCCGGGCCTCCGCGTGACGGTGGACGTCCCGGCCGAGGACCAGGACCGGACCCGGGCCGAGCTCGGCGAGATCCAGCGCGTCGCCGGGGTGGACGACCACCACCCGGTGGTCCACCAGGTCCGGGCACCACGGCACGACGCCGATGGCCATGTTCGGTCGCGCCTCGAGCCGGACCACGCTGAAGCGGCCGGCCGCACGGTCGCGCCAGGCAGCCGCTGCGGGCGAGACGTCGAACGCGCCGACCAAGGCGGCGTCGTCCACGAGACCGTGACGCTCGAGCGGGACGTCGGGGAGCCCGTCCCGAGCGAGGGTGAGGGCCTCGGCCATCGCGTGCACCCGCCCGACCGCCTCGACGACCCGGGCGCCGGGCAGCGAGCCGTCGGCGACCGCACCCTGCACGGTGCGCACGATGGCCTCGACCTGCTCGTCGGTGCTGTCGTTGCCCAGGCACAGCAGGTCGCAGCCCGCGGCGAGCGCCCGTACGGCGCTCTGCGGCGTGCCGCCCGGGCTGGCCGCGCCCGCCATGTCGAGCGCGTCGGTGACGAGCACGCCGCGAAAGCCCAGCTCGTCGCGCAGCAGCCCGGTCGAGACGGCCCGGCTGAACGTCGCCGGTGCGTCCGGGTCGACCTGCGGCAGCAGGATGTGCGACGTCATCACCGCGACCGCCCCGGCCGCCACCGCCGCGACGAACGGGACCAGCTCCCGCGCCCGGAGCTCGTCGAGCGAGCGGTCGACCACCGGCAGGCTGTGGTGGGAGTCGGCGGCGGTGTCGCCGTGACCGGGGAAGTGCTTCGCCGTCGCGCCGGTCCCGGTGCCCTGGACGCCGCGTACCCAGGCGGCCCCGTGCCGCGCCACCCGGTCGGCGTCGACCCCGAGGCTGCGCACCCCGATCACCGGGTTGTCCGGGTTGTTGTTGACGTCGACGTCCGGGGCGAAGGTGAGCGTGCAGCCCGTACGCCGCAGCGCCCATCCCACGTCGGCCGCAACGGCCTCGGTCAGGTCGAGGTCGTCGAGCCGGCCGAGCACGGCGTTGCCGGGGTAGGGCGAGCCGACGTCCGCGAACAGCCGGGTCACGTCGCCGCCCTCCTCGTCGAGGGCGATCACCGCGTGCGGGTTGGCCGCGAGGATCTCGGCGTTCAGGGCGGCGAGCTGGCCGTGGTCGGTGATGTTGCGGGCGAAGAGGCAGACCCCGCCGAGCCCCTCCTGGAGGCGCTGCCGGAGCCAGCCCGGGAGCGTGGTGCCCGAGAACCCAGGGAGCAGCGTGGGCAGGACGTCGACACCCTCGGTCATCTCGCGAGCCGTCCGTTCCACACGTGCCAGCTCTCGCCGCCCCGCCAGAGGGTCACGATGGCCCGCTGCAGCGACGTCCCGGCCTCGAGCTCGTCGAGGTCGAGCGGGCCGCGACGGGCGAAGCCGAAGAACGTCGCGTCCTCGTCGCCCGGGAGGGCCTCGCCGTACGTCCGCCAGCGCTGCTGGAACGCGGCCAGGTTCGAGCCCGGCAGCAGCTCCGGCAGCCGCGGGTCGAGCATCCAGCTGTGGCAGTGGACGTCCCGGGCCGGGTGCTCGGGGAAGCGTTCGGCGAAGAAGGCGGGTGCCGCGGCGAGCGAGGCGTCGACGTCCGCGGGTGCCAGCCCCTTCCCGCGCGGGATGTGCGTCGAGAGCACCCACTCCTCACCCGTCCCGTCGACGGTGGGCTGCCGCTCGAGAGCGAGCTGCAGCCGGCCCAGCCGGTAGAGCGCGCCCGACCAGACGGCGCCGGACACCCACGTGTGCGTGCCGAGCCCGAAGCCGCCGTGCACCAGCCGGTGCACCCGGGTCTGCTGCCCGAGGTCGGCGAGCGTGGCGGCCGAGACGTCGGGCGGGACGTCCCGGGAGGCGTGAAAGACGGCGACCGCCGGCGCGGTCACCAGGAGCGCGAGCAGCGGCAGCACCCCGACGGCGTCGGGCTCCAGTCCCTGCCAGACGTACGACCCGTCGCTCGGCGGCAGGAACCCGACGCGGTCGGCGAGGCGTACGGCCGCCGCCTCGATCGCGGCCAGGTCCGCGGGACGGTCGAGCACGCGGGCGGCTGCCGCCAGGACGTCCGCCGCGTCCTCGGGGGCGAAGCCCAGCGCGTCGACCCGCTGCGCCAGGTCGGGTGCGGCGAGCGCCGCGCGGACGTCGACCGGGGTGGTGGTGCTCACGCCGGCTCGATCCAGCGGCCGCGGCGCATCACCCGCTGCAGCGTCCCCAGGTCGTCGACCAGGCACAGGTCGGCCGGTCCCCCCGGTTCGACCGTGCCCGCGTCGAGCCCGAAGTGGCGCGCCGCGTTGGTCGAGGCGAAGCGTGCGGTGGCGGCGAGGTCGCCGGTCAGCCCGGCCACGAGGGCGAAGGCCCGGGCCGTCGTGAGCGTCGAGCCGGCGATGGAACCCGGCGTGCCGTCGGTCCCGACCAGCCGAGCCTGGCCGTCGGTGACCTGCACGGCGAGGCTGCCCAGCGTGTAGGGCCCGTCGGGCATGCCCGCGGCGACCATCGCGTCGGTGACGAGGACGACGCCGTCCGGCCCGCCGGCGGCGAGCGCCATCCGGAGCACCTCCGGGTCCACGTGGAAGCCGTCGGCGATCAGCTCGGCCGCCACGCGGGGATCGGTCAGGAGCCGCGGGACCGGCCCGGGGCGCCGGTGGTGGATCGGCCGCATCGCGTTGAAGACGTGGGTGCCCACGTCCGCCCCGGCGTCGAGCGCGCGGGCGACCGTGTCGTCGTCGGCGGCGGTGTGGCCCACCGCCACGCGTACGCCGGACTCGACGAAGCGGCCTACGGCGTCGAGCCCGCCGGGCAGCTCGGGCGCGAGCGTGACCATCCGCAGGGTCCCCCGACCGCCCTCGACCAGGCGGTCGACGGTGGCCGGGCCGGGGGCGCGGAGCAGGCTGGGCTCGTGGGCACCCGGCTGCTCCGTGGAGAGGAACGGCCCCTCGAGGTGCACCCCGGCGAGGTGCCCGTCGTCGACGAGGTCGGCGAGCACGTCGAGCTGCGCGACGAGGTCGTCGAGCGGGGCCGTGACCAGGCTGGCGAAGCTCGTCGTGGTGCCGTGGCGCGCGTGGAAGTCACGGGCTGCGAGGATCTCGCCGGCGTCCGCCGACGCGTAGTCGTGCCCGCCGCCGCCGTGCACGTGGGTGTCGACGAAGCCGGGGACGACCCAGCCGCCCAGCCGTTCCGCGCGCTCGTCGCCGTTGTTCGGGTGCACGGCGGCGACCCGGTCGCCCCGCACCTCCACGACCGCGTCGTCGAGGACACCACCGGGTGTGACGACATGGGCGGCCCGGAATCGCTGGACGTCGTCGGTCATGGGCGTCAGGTTAACGACGCCGCGCTCCGGCACCGCGAGGGTCGAGCGGCCGGGACCACGGTCAGGCGGCCGGCGACCCCGTTCGGGGGCTGGCCGGAGGTGGCTGAAGGGCCTGCGCGCGGTGCACGGCAGGACGCCAACCTCTTCGAGGCCCTTCGACAAGCTCAGGGACGTCGACAAGGTCGGGAGCGTCCGTGCAATGGTCTGAGGTCTGACCATTGACGGGAGTCCTCCGTCTCCGACAGGATCATCGCCACCATCCCGTCGCGCGGAACGAGCTGCCCCATGACGAGCACGCCGAGTGAGAAGCAGGTCGAGCCGCCCATCGACGCAGTCCTGGACGAGGACGCCCGGGCGCTCGCCGAGCTGGGCTACACCCAGGAGCTCCACCGGGGGATGTCCGGCTTCTCGAACTTCGCCGTCTCCTTCTCGATCATCTCGATCCTGGCCGGCTGCATCACCTCGTACGGGATCGCGCTCCGCTCGGGCGGACCGTCGACCCTGGTGCTCGGCTGGCTGATCGTCGGCGTCTTCGTGCTGGCGGTGGCCGGGGCGATGGCCGAGGTCTGCTCGCGCTACCCGACGGCCGGCGGCCTCTACTTCTGGGCCGGCCGGCTGGCCAAGCGCAACCGTCGGGAGTGGGCCTGGTTCACCGGCTGGTTCAACTTCCTCGGGGAGGTGGCGGTCACCGCGGCCATCGACTTCGGCTGCGCCACGACCTGGATGGCGTTCATGAACCTGGTCTGGGGCGTCGAGGCCACCCCGGCACGGACCTTCGGTCTGTTCGTCGCGATCATCGTGGTCCACGCCCTGCTCAACGTCTTCGGCGTCAACCTGGTCAGCCTGCTGTCCAACGTCTCCGCCTGGTGGCACGTCGGCGGCGTGCTGATCATCGTCGCCGCGCTGTGGATCCTGCCCGAGCACCACCAGTCGGTCTCGTGGACCCTGACCGGCTTCTACAACGAGACCGGCTGGAGCTTCCTGCCGTACGTCTTCCTCATGGGCCTGCTCATGGCCCAGTACACGTACACGGGCTACGACGCCTCGGCGCACGTCGCGGAGGAGACCAAGAACGCCGCCACGGCCGCACCCCGCGGCATCGTGACCAGCGTGCTGGTCTCGGTCATCGGCGGCTTCATCCTGCTCTACTCGATCACCGCCGCGATCACCGACCGGAGCGCGGAGGGCCTGGCCAAGCTGTCGGAGTCCGCCACCGGCCTGCCGCCCGCGCAGATCTTCCTGGACTCCCTGAACAGCCCCGGCGTGGCCAAGTTCCTGCTCTTCATCGTCTGCGTGGCGCAGTTCTTCTGCGGGATGGCCTCGGTCACGGCCAACTCCCGGATGTCCTACGCCTTCTCCCGCGACAACGCCCTGCCCGGCTCGCGGGTCTGGGCCAAGGTCAACCCCCGCACCGGCACGCCGACGAACTCGATCTGGCTCTGCGTGGTGCTGTCGATCATCCTGGCCTCGCCGGCGCTCTTCAGCTCCACGGCGTACTACGCGGTCACCTCGATCGCCGTCATCGGGCTCTACATCGCGTACGTCATCCCGGTGCTCCTGCGCCGGCTCAACCGCGACTTCACCCCCGGCCCGTGGAACCTCGGCCGGTGGAGCGCGCTGGTCGGCTGGGTCGCGGTGGTCTGGGTCGTGATCATCTGCATCCTGTTCGTCCTGCCGCCGGTGGCCCCGGTGGACGTGAGCACGTTCAACTACGCCCCGGTCGCGGTGGTCGTGGTGCTGGCGTTCGCGCTCATCAGCTGGCAGGTCAGCGGCAAGCACAAGTTCATGCTCGGCCACCCGGACGCCGACTCGCAGGCTCGCGCGGAGGTGTCGGACCCGGCGTGAACGACCTTGCCGAGACCGTCCTCGCCGCGTCACGCGGCCGGTCCGTCCCCGAGGCCGCGCCGGGCGGTCGCCACACGTTCGAGAGCTGCGTCGAACGCCTCGCCACCGCGATCCGTCTCGGCGTCTACCCGTACGGCAGCGCTCTGCCGCCCGAGCGCGAGCTCGCGGGGCTGCTGGGGGTGTCCCGGGCCACCGTGCGGGAGGCGATCGCCGCGCTGCGCGCCGTCGGGATGGTCCGGACCACCCGCGGCCGCGGCGGTGGCAGCGTCATCGACCTCGAGCCGCCCACGCCGGGCAGCGAGACGGGCGCCGACGCGGACGCCGCGGCGGCGCGGCGGCCCGAGCTGCTCGACGCCCTGGTGTTCCGCCGGGTCGTGGAGCCCGGCGCCTGCTTCGTCGCGTCGACCGTGGGCCGCTCGGCCACCGACCTGGACGCGCTCCACTCGGCGCACGACCGCGTCCGCACGGCGGCGACGCCGGCCGAGCACCGGCAGGCCGACGCCCGCCTGCACCTGGCCATCGCGGGGCTGACGGGATCGGCGTACCTCGTCGACGCGGTCACCCAGGTCCAGGCCGCGGTGCACGAGATGCTGGTGGCCATCCCGGTGCTGCCGACGAACATCGAGCACTCGAACGCCCAGCACGCGACGATCGTCGCCGCTGTCGAGGCCCGCGAGCCGGAACGAGCCCGGCGCGCGATGGAGGAGCACTGCGACGACACCGCGGCGCTGCTGCGGGGTCTGCTGAGATGAAGGAGGACCGATGAGCACGACCAGGCCGCTGCCCAACGACCGCTACCTGACCGTCGACGCCCTGCGCGCGGAGGTCGCGCGCGGCGACATCGACACCGTCGTCGTCGCGCTGACCGACATGCAGGGTCGCCTGCAGGGCAAGCGCATGCACGCCGCGTACTTCCTCGACCACGTCGTCGAGTCGGGGACCGAGGGCTGCAACTACCTGCTCGCGGTCGACGTCGAGATGAACACGGTCGACGGCTACGCGCTCACCTCGTGGGAGTCGGGCTACGGCGACCTCGAGTTCGCGCTCGACCTCGCGACGCTGCGTCGGCTGCCGTACGAGCCGGGTGCGGTGATGGTGCAGTGCGACCTCGTGCAGCTCGACCACTCCCCCGTGCCGCAGTCACCGCGCACCATGCTCACGACCCAGCTGGACCGGCTCGCCGAGCGGGGCCTCGTCGCCCTGGCCGGGACCGAGCTGGAGTTCATCGCCTTCTCGACGTCGTACGAGGACGCCTGGAGCTCGGGCTACCGCAACCTCGTGCCGGTCAACCAGTACAACGTCGACTACTCGATCCTCGGCGGCGGCCGGGCCGAGCCGCTGCTGCGCGAGATCCGCAACGCCATGTACGGCGCCGGCATGGACGTCGAGTCGGCCAAGGGCGAGTGCAACCTGGGCCAGCACGAGATCGGCTTCCTCTACGCCGACGCCCTCACCACGGCCGACAACCACGCCGTCTACAAGACCGCCGCCAAGCAGATCGCCGCCAACCACGGGCAGTCGCTGACCTTCATGGCCAAGTACAACGAGCGTGAGGGCAGCTCCTGCCACATCCACCTCTCGCTGCGCGGCGCCGACGGGTCGACGACGTTCTGGGAGGACCCTTCGACAGGCTCAGGGCGCGGGGGTCGGACGAAGACGTACGAGGCGTTCATCGCCGGGCTGCTCGCCACGATGGCCGACTTCACCCTGCTCTACGCGCCGAACATCAACTCCTACAAGCGCTTCGCGGCGGGGTCGTTCGCCCCGACGACGATCGCCTGGGGCGAGGACAACCGCACCTGCGCCGTACGCCTCGTCGGCCATGGCAAGGGCGCGAGGCTCGAGAACCGCGTCCCCGGCGGAGACGTCAACCCGTACCTGGCGATCGCGGCGATGATCGCGGGCGGGCTGCACGGCATCGACGAGGGCCTCGAGCTGGGGCCGGCGCTGGTGGGGAACGCGTACGAGTCCGACCTCCCGAAGGTGCCGCAGACGCTGCGCGACGCCCGCGACGCGTTCAGCTCGTCCGCGATCGCCCGCGCCTGCTTCGGCGACGAGGTCGTCGACCACTACACCCGGATGGCCGAGGTCGAGCTGACCGCGTTCGACGCCGCCGTCACCGACTGGGAGCTGCGCCGCAGCTTCGAACGGATGTGAGGAGACCGTGACCAGCACGGCAGAGACCCTTCGACCAGCTCAGGACACGTGGGACGTCGTCAACCCGGCGACCGAGCAGGTCATCACCACCGTCGCCCTCGCCTCCCTGGCGGAGACGGACGCCGCGATCGAGCGTGCCGCCGAGGCGTTCCCCCCCTGGCGTGACGCCGCGCCGACCGACCGCGCCCGGCTGCTGCGCGCGTTCGCCCGGGTCGTCGAGGCGCACGTCGACGAGCTCGCCGACCTCGAGGTGCGCAACGCCGGGCACGTGATCGGCAACGCACGCTGGGAGGCCGACCAGGTCGCCCGGGTCCTCGACTACTACGCGGGCGCGCCCGAGCGACAGTTCGGGCGCCAGATCCCTGTGCCGGGCGGGATCGACGTGACGTTCCACGAGCCGCTGGGCGTCGTCGGGCTGATCGTGCCCTGGAACTTCCCGATGCTCATCGCGGCCTGGGGCTTCGCGCCGGCCCTCGCGGCCGGCTGCACGGTCGTGCTCAAGCCGGCCGAGCTGACGCCGCTGTCGGCCGTACGGCTGGCCGAGCTCGCCCTCGAGGCGGGGCTCCCGGAGGGGGTGTTCACGGTGCTGCCCGGCCGCGGGCCCGTCGTCGGCGAGCGGTTCGTCACCCACCCGCTGGTCCGCAAGGTCGCGTTCACCGGGTCGACGGCAGTCGGCAAGCAGATCATGCGCGGCTGCGCCGAGCAGGTGAAGCGCTGCACCCTCGAGCTCGGCGGCAAGAGCGCGAACATCGTCTTCGCCGATGCCGACGTGGCTGCCGCGGCCGCCGCGGCGCCTGGCGGGGTGTTCGACAACGCGGGACAGGACTGCTGCGCCCGGTCGCGGATCCTCGTGCAGAACTCGGTGCGGGACGAGTTCCTCGATCGCTTCGCCGCGGCCCTCGACGGCTTCGTCGTCGGCGACCCGACCGGCGAGGACGCCCAGATGGGGCCGCTCATCTCGGCGGGCCAGCGAGACCGGGTCCGTGGCTACCTGGACGGGGCGAACGTGGCCTTCGCGGGGACGGTGCCCGACGGCCCCGGCTTCTGGGTGCCACCGACGGTGGTGCTCGCCGGGTCGACGCAGCAGCCGGTGTGGCGCGAGGAGGTCTTCGGCCCGGTCGTCGCGGTGCTCGGCTTCGAGGACGAGGCGGAGGCGGTCGCGCTGGCCAACGACAGCGACTACGGCCTGTCCGGCTCGATCTTCACCCGCGACCTCGGCCGCGCGCTCCGCGTCGCCCGGGCCGTCGAGTCGGGCAACCTCAGCGTCAACTCGCACTCCTCGGTCCGCTACTGGACGCCGTTCGGCGGCTACAAGCAGTCGGGGCTGGGCCGCGAGCTCGGCCCGGACGCGCCCGACGCGTTCACCGAGACCAAGAACGTCTTCTTCAGCCAGAGCTGATCAACGTCCCCTGAGCCTGTCGAAGGGGCAAGGAAAGGAACGCGCAGTGGTGGAACGAGAGGGCCGGGTCGAGGGCCGTACGGCGGTCGTCACCGGAGGGTGCTCAGGGATCGGCCTGGCGTCGGCACGCCGGCTCGCCGGCGAGGGTGCCCACGTGGTGATCGGCGACCTCGACGAGCAGCGGGGGCCGGAGGTCGCCGCTGAGCTCGACGGGCTGTTCGTACGGACCGACGTCACCGACCCGGCTGGGGTCGAGGCGCTGTTCGCCGCGGCCAAGGAGACGTACGGGTCGGTCGACGTCGCCTTCAACAACGCCGGCATCTCCCCGCCCGACGACGACTCGATCCTGGTCACCGGGCTCGACGCCTGGCGCCGGGTGCAGGAGGTGAACCTGACCAGCGTCTTCCTCTGCTGCAAGGCCGCCCTGCCCCACATGCTCGAGCAGGGCCGCGGCTCGATCATCAACACCGCGTCGTTCGTCGCGGTCATGGGTGCCGCGACCTCGCAGATCTCCTACTCCGCCTCCAAGGGCGGGGTGCTCTCGATGAGCCGCGAGCTGGGCGTGGAGTTCGCCCGCCGAGGCGTCCGCGTCAACGCCCTCTGCCCGGGCCCGGTGAACACGCCCCTGCTCCGGGAGCTGTTCGCCTCCGACCCCGAACGCGCCGCCCGTCGCCTCGTGCACGTCCCGATGGGCCGCTTCGCGGAGCCCGCCGAGATCGCCAACGCCGTGCTCTGGCTCGCCTCCGACGAGTCGAGCTTCGTCACCGCCAGCACGTTCCTGGTCGACGGCGGCATCAGCGGCGCTTACGTCACCCCGCTCTGAGTCCCGGGCACCCCCGCTTGACGGTTGTGCAGCGAACTCGATGCACAACCGTCGAACTGAGTCCTTCAGGTAGGAGGCGCGTTGGCAGACCAGGCTCAGACGGTGGCCCCGGTGCCCGAGGTGCTGCGACGCGTGAGCACGGCACCAAGCGCGATCATGCCCAGCCCCAAGACGAGGTGCAGGACGTCGTCGGCCGTGTTGACGGGGATGAAGTTGGCCGACGACTCGTCGTCCACGAGCAGGCCGTAGACGAACAGCACCAGGTAGACGATCCCGCCGACGATCAGGTAGCGCCGGGCTCCGGCGACCGTCCGCGCCAGCAGCAGCCCGGCCACGCCGAACAGCAGGTGCACGATGTTGTGCAGGACCGACACCTGGAAGAGCCCGAGCAGGCGGGCGTCGGAGTGGTGCGAGGCGAAGGAGAGCGTGTCGTAGTTCGTGGTGATACCGGGCACGAAGCCGAGGACACCGATGAGCAGGAACACGACACCGACGACCAGGGTCGCCTTCTGCACGTGCGTACGTCGAGCGGCGGTCTGGGTGCCGCGGTTGGCAGCGTCGGACAAGGGTCACTCCTGGGAGAAGAGCGTCGGGTGGGCGCCGACCGTGCGACGGCGACCAGCACACCCGCTCGACGCGGCGGACGCGTGGTCGGGCAGTAAAGGAGCTACCCACGCCGCTCGCCCGGAAACGTCCAGGCACTCGGCCTTCGGGCACGGTCAGCGGTCCCGGCAGCGTCTCAGGAGCACGACGCCCGAGCCCAGCAGCAGGAGCCCGACGAGGGAAACGGCGATGCCCGGACCGCCGGTGGCGGCCAGCGAGCTGACGTGGCTGGAGCTCGTGGAGTCGCTGGCGGCGGCAGTGTGCCCGAGTCGTCACCGGACCCTCATCACTCCCGTCGCCATTCCCATCGTCATTCCCGTCGTCCCCGCCCGACTCCGCCGTCACGACGGTGAGCACGACGCGAGCGGTGGCCGGCTCGTGGGTGCTGTCGCCGGAGTAGGTCGCGGCCACCTCGTACGGCCCCAGCGGCAGGTCCATCGCCGCCTCGCAGCTCCCCGAGAGAGCCACGTCCCCCTCGACCGTGCACAGGACCCGACCCTCCACCTCGAAGGTCACGCTGGTCGATGTCACAAGCACTGATAGCTGCGCTGCCCGGCCAGGCGAGGAGCTGCCGAATCGGGCGAACCTGGCCGGCTGCGACAGTCACCTGTTTCACCCCGCAGAGCGGATGCCGTTGAAGCGAAGAACAAGGCCGCAGCTCGGGGATCATGCGTCACCGCAGCTTCGTCACGCCCGGGCTCCAGGTCACTCGGTGACGGTCTCCAAGGTGACCGGGACGTTGCCGCGGGTCGCGTTGGAGTACGGGCACACCTGGTGCGCAGCCTCGACCAGGTGCTCGGCAGCCGCCTGCTCGATCCCCCCGAGCTCGACGTGCAGCGTCACCTCGAGGCCTCATCCTCCGGCGTCGTTGGGGCCGATGCCCACCTCAGCCGTCACGGCCGAGTCCGAGAAGGCGACCTTCTGCCCGCAGGCGACCGCCTTCAGCGCGCTGGCGATCTGTGCGGGACGGCGACGACACGAAGACCCGACGATCACGCTGAACGCTGGCTCTGCCAGAGCGTTGCGTCGACGTACTGCGCCGGCATCGAGCGTTGCAGGCTGCTGAGCGCTTGACGGCCGGTGAGCACCGGGAGGAGTCGGGGGTCGTCTTCGCCACGAGCCGAGGAACCGAGATGGACGCGGCCAACGTGCGTCGCGACTTTCGGCGCGCTCTGGCCCTGGTGCCGGGTATCGAGCCCAGTGAGTGGACGCCGCGCGAGTTGCGGCACTCCTTCGTCTCGGTCTTGTCAGACGCCGGAGTGCCCTTGGAGGAGATCTCGCGGCTGGTCGGACACAGCGGGACGACGGTGACCGAACTGGTCAACCGGCATCAGTTGAAGCCCGTGATCCAGACGGGGGCCACCGTGATGGATCGGATCTTCGCGAGGGGGACGGGCGGTGCGTAGTCACTCAGCTGTCACGCGGCCGCTGACGCGAGTCTCGTGACCAGCCCGCTGCGGGGGCAGCTTGCCTGGTGGGGATGGGTGGGCCTAAGTGGACTTGAACCACTGACCTCTGCCTTATCAGGGCAGCGCTCTAACCGACTGAGCTATAGGCCCGGAGGGTGCACGGCGGACCGTGCACGAGGGACAACGTTAGCGGATCGGGCTGCCCGACCCAACTCGTTCTCGCCCGCCGAGCCTCAGTCCTCGGCGAGCGTGACCTCGAGGCCACCGAGAACGGTGGCCGCGAGGTTGTAGAGGAACGACCCCAGCGTCGCGAGCGCGGTGAAGATCAGGACGTCGACCACGGCGATCAGCGCGGCGACCCCGATGATCTTCTGGGTGTTGACGTACTCCTCGATCCGGAACGGGGTGGTGTCACCCGGCGTCGAGACGACGCTCTTGACCATGTCGTTCACCGCGTCGAACAGGCCGGAGGCGTTCAGGACCGACCACACGCCGTACGTCGCCACGACCAGGATGATGCCGGCCGCGATGGAGAAGAGCAGGGCGGTCTTCATGACCGACCACGGGTCGACCCGGGACAGGCGCAGCCGCGCCTTGCGCGTACGTCGGGCGGCCCCGACCTTCGGCTTGGCGCTGGCCGACGTCTGAGCACTCCCCGCGGTCACGGGCGCGCCGGCGACTGCGGTCTCGGGCTCGACGGCCGGGATGACCGCGGTGTCCGGCCCGTTCGACGCCACCAGGGGGGTCGGCGTGACCCGCTCGCCCGGCTGACCGGCCGGCGGCGCCGCCGGAGAGGGCGTCCTGGCCTCGGGCCGCGACGAGCCGGGAGCGGACGAGGTCGTGGCCGCCGCGTCCGTCGGAGCATCGGGCACGGCGTCCGGGGAGGCCGTCGGCTCTGGGCTGCGTTCCTTCGGTGCCAGACCCAGCCGGTCGCGCCAGGTGAGCCGTCGCTCCTCGGTGGCGGGCTCCTGCTCGGTCGCCTCGGCCGCCCCGGGCTTCTCGGCCACGGGCTCGGTACGCAGCTGCTGCTCGGGCGCCGCGGGGGCGGGAGCCGCGACCGTGGTGTCGCCGGCCTCCGACGCCTTGCCCTCGGCCTGGGGGGCCTGGGGGGCCTGGGGGTCCTGCGGGTCCTTCGAGGCACGCCGGTCGCGGCCGTCGCGCAGCCGGCCGAGGACGTTGCGGCCCTTCTCGGGCGCCACCGCCTCCTCGGACGTCGTGGCGTCGCCGCCAGCCGGGGTGGCGGGGATGAGCCGGTCGGGAGCCACGACGGGCATCACGGTCGTCTCGTCCGCCGGCGCGGACTGGGGCGCGGCGGGTGACCGGGTGCCGCTGAGCGCGGAACCGCCACGGACCTTCGAGGCGCTGGCGTTACGCGCTGCTGCGGCGGTGCGAGCCTCGGCGACGAGGCGCTCCTGCTCGCTCGGCTCGGGCCGCGCGGGGGTGGCGTTCGGGCGGGGACGGGCGTACGGGTTGGGCGTGACCGGGTGCGAGCCGTTGGCACCCGCGCCGTTCGGCCGCCCGTTGGAGCCAGCCCCGTTGGCGCCGGCACCGTTGGCACCCGGACCGGTGGCGGGGGTGCGGGGCGGCTGCGGCGGGCGGTGCTGCTGCGGAGCACCGGCCCCGGAGGTGGTGCGGCCGTTGGAGCCAGGGCTCTGGGTGCCGTTGGCCGGGCTCCCGTTGCGCGGGCCGTAGCGGACAGGCGGGACGGCCGGTCGACCGTCGGCCGGAGCCTGCCCGTCGCCGGTGCCCGTACGAGAGTCGGCGTCGGGACCGTGTCCCGGCGTGCCTTCGCTCACGCTGACCATCCTCCTGTGGCCCTCCGCCACGCCCGTCGGCGCGCGCGAGGACCGTGTCGTCCGTGGTCCGTGGGCCTTCCGGTGAGGCCTGCGGTGACCGGGTCCTGCCGTTCTCCACCGACATCGTGGCACGGCGTCGCGGCCCAGGCCCGGCACCGCGCGGCACCCGACCCCGCCGCGCACCCCTCCCGGGGCGCACGACGCCGCCCATTCTCCGGCACAGCCGCGGCGCAACCAAACAGCTGCGCCGCGGTCGGCTCAGGCGGACTCAGCGGGAGCTCAGTCGATCGAGTCGTCGTCCGCGGGGTCGGTGCTGTCGTCCTCGGGCTCGGCGGACTCGCTGCCGCCGTGGACCGCCGGGCTGTCCTCGGCCTCGAGGACCTGGACGGGCACACCCGACTCCGCGGCCTCGCTCACCACGTCCGGCTGACCGACCTCGTCCTCCAGCGCCGCCTCGACCGCCTCGACCTCTTCCTCGGTCACCTCCGGGTAGAGGGCGATCGCCACGACCGAGTCGCCGTCGCGGACCCCCACGAAGCGCACGCCCATGGTGTCGCGGCCCTTGACCGGCACCTCGGACGCGGGGCTGCGGGTGACCTGGCCGCTGGCCTTGAGCGCGATGACCTCGTCGGCCTCGTTGACCACGACACCGCCGACGATCGAGCCCCGGTCCTCGGCGAGCTTCATCGCCTTGATGCCGAGGCCGCCGCGGCCCTGCTGCCGGTACTCCGCGACCGCCGTCCGCTTGGCGAAGCCACCGTCGGTGACGGTGAAGACGAAGCGGTCCTCCTCCGACTCCCCCGTCCGGATGATCGACATCGACAGGAGCTCGTCGCCGGGCCGGAACTTCATCCCGGTCACCCCGGAGGTGGCGCGGCCCATCGGGCGCAGCTCCTCGTCGTTGGCCGGGAACCGGATCGCCTGCCCCTTGGTCGAGATGAGGAGCACCTCGTCGGTCGGGCTGCAGAGGTCGGCGCCGATCAGCTCGTCGTCGTCGTCGCGGAAGTTCACCGCGATGATCCCCGCCTGGCGCGGGGAGTCGTAGAGGCTCAGCTCGGTCTTCTTCACCAGCCCGCGCCGCGTCGCGAGCAGCAGGTACTCCGTCGCCGCGTAGTCCCGCACAGCGAGGACCTGGGCGATCTGCTCGTCCGGCAGGAAGGACAGCAGCCCGGCCACGTGCCCCCCACGCGCGTCGCGGCCCGCCTCGGGCAGCTGCCAGGCCTTGGCCCGGTAGACCCGACCCTTGTTGGTGAAGAACAGGATCCAGTGGTGGTTGGTCGTGACGAAGAGGTGCCCGACCTCGTCGTCGGCCCGCAGCGTCGCGCCCCGCACGCCGGTCCCGCCCCGCTTCTGCACGCGGTACTGGTCGGTCGTCGTGCGCTTGGCGTAGCCGCCACGGCTGATCGTCACCACGACGGGGACGTCAGGCACGAGGTCCTCGTCGGAGAGGTCGCCGTCGGCCGCGATGATCTGCGTACGCCGCTCGTCGCCGTAGCGGTCGACGATCTCGGCCAGCTCGTCCCTGACGATGTCGCGCTGCCGCTGCGGACGCGCGAGGATGTCCTCGAGGTCGGCGATGATCCGCTCGAACTCGGCCAGCTGGTCGACGATGCGCTGACGCTCGAGCGCGGCCAGGCGACGCAGCTGCATGTCGAGGATCGCGGTGGCCTGCAGGTCGTCGATGTCCAGCAGCGCCTTCAGACCCTCGCGGGCCTCCTCGGTGCTCGGGCTGCGGCGGATGAGGGCGATGACCTCGTCGAGCGCGTCGAGCGCCTTCACCAGGCCGCGGTAGATGTGGGCGCGGGCCTCGGCGTCGTCGAGGCGGTACTGCGTCCGCCGCTGGACGACCTCGATCTGGTGCGCGATCCAGTACGAGATGAACTGGTCGAGCCGCAGCGTGCGCGGGACGTCGTCGACCAGCGCCAGCATGTTGCAGCCGAACGTGTCCTGCAGCTGGGTGTGCTTGTAGAGGTTGTTCAGCACGACCCGCGGCTGGGCGTCGCGCTTGAGCACGATCACCAGCTGCTGCCCGGTCCGCGCGGAGGTGTTGTCGCGGATGTCGGCGATGCCGTTCAGCTTGCCGGTGTTGACCAGCTCGGCGATCTTGAGCGCCAGGTTGTCCGGGTTGACCATGTGCGGCAGCTCGGTGACCACGAGGTTGGTGCGGCCGCCGCGGTCCTCCTCGACGTTGACCACCGCGCGCATGATCACCGACCCGCGACCCGTGCGGTAGGCGTCCTCGATGCCCCGTCGCCCGACGATCAGGGCGCCGTTGGGGAAGTCCGGTCCCTTGACCCGCTCCATGGCGGCCTCGAGCAGCTCCTCCGCCGTGGCCTCGGGGTGCTCGAGCGCCCACTGCACCGCCGCGGAGACCTCGCGCAGGTTGTGCGTGGGGATGTTCGTCGCCATCCCGACGGCGATGCCGGTGCTGCCGTTGACCAGCAGGTTCGGGAAGCGGGCCGGCAGGACGACCGGCTCGTTCGACTTGCCGTCGTAGTTGGGCTTGAAGTCGACGGTGTTCTCGCCGATGTCGCGCACCATCTCGTTCGCCAGCGGCGCCATCTTGCACTCGGTGTAGCGCATCGCGGCCGCGGGGTCGTTGCCCGGGGAACCGAAGTTGCCCTGCCCGCTCACCAGCGGGTAGCGCATGACCCACGGCTGCGCGAGCCGGACGAGGGTGTCGTAGATCGCGCTGTCCCCGTGCGGGTGGTACTGCCCCATCACGTCACCGACGACGCGGGCGCACTTGTTCCAGCCGCGGTCGGGCCGGTAGCCGCCGTCGTGCATCGCGTACAGGATCCGGCGGTGGACCGGCTTGAGCCCGTCGCGGACGTCGGGCAGCGCCCGCCCCACGATCACGCTCATCGCGTAGTCGAGGTAGGACTTCTGGATCTCGTCCTGCAGGTCCACCGGCTCGCGCCGGTCGAACACCTGTGGCGTCTCGGTCATGCGTCAGCTCCTGGGGTCGGGACGAAGGTCGAAGGTCTGGGGAGCGCACCCGAAGGCTCCCTGAGCCTGTCGAAGGGCCTCGAAGAGGTCAGCGTCCCGCGTGCGTCGGACGCAGCGAGGCGCTCGCGGGTGGATTCGGCTGGGCGCGGCTCAAGAGAGAGGCGCAGCAACGACGCGGGGTGCCGCACGAGTGCACGCTCGTGCACCGCTGGGTCGGCGTGTCGCGTGCGTGAGTGCGCACTCCCTCGGAGCAGCGCGCGGGGGTGAGGGGTGTCGAACTCTCCGAGGCCCTTCGACAAGCTCAGGGGACGGCCCTCGCCCTTCGACAGGCTCAGGGGACGTGCAGCTGCGTTGGAGAGGAAGTGGGACGCGACGGGGAGTCGGGTCACGGCGCTCCCGTCCGGGTGGGTCGGGCGTTTGCCGCCGTACGGATCGCGAGCGGAGTACAGCGGCGAGGGCGGGACGGGGGCGCCGTGACCCGACGTGGCAACCCAAGAGGCCCGCGCTGCGAGCTCAGATGTCAAGGAAGCGCACGTCCTTCGCGTTCCTCTGGATGAACTGCCTGCGCTGGTCGACGTCCTCGCCCATGAGGATCGAGAACATCTCGTCCGCTCGCGCGGCGTCGTCGAGGGTGACCTGGAGCAGGATCCGGTTGTCCGGGTCCATCGTGGTCTCCCAGAGCTGGTCCGGGTTCATCTCGCCGAGACCCTTGTAGCGCTGGATCTTGTTCTCCTTGGGCAGCCGGTGACCGGCCTCCTCGCCCGCACGGAGCAGGGCGTCGCGCTCGGCGTCGTCGTAGGCCAGCTGCGGCGCCGCGTTCGTCCAGTTGATCTTGAACAGCGGGGGCTGCGCCAGGTAGACGAAGCCGCCCTCGATCAGCGGCCGCATGAAGCGGAACATCAACGTCAGCAGGAGCGTACGGATGTGGGCGCCGTCGACGTCGGCGTCGGCCATCATGACGATCTTGTGGTAGCGCAGCTTGGCCACGTCGAAGTCGTCGTGCACGCCGGTACCCAGGGCGGAGATGATCGCCTGGACCTCGTTGTTCTGCATGATCCGGTCGATGCGGGCCTTCTCGACGTTCAGGATCTTGCCCCGGATCGGCAGGATCGCCTGGATCCGCGGGTCGCGCCCGCCCTTCGCCGAGCCACCGGCCGAGTCGCCCTCGACGATGAAGACCTCGCACTCCGCCGGGTTGGTCGACTGGCAGTCGCTCAGCTTGCCGGGGAGGCCGCTGCGGCCGAGCAGGCCCTTGCGGTCCCGGGCGGCGTCGCGCGCCTTGCGGGCGGCGATCCGGGCGATGGCCGCCGACTGCCCCTTGCGGACGATGATCTTGCCCTCGGTCGGGTTCTCCTCGAACCAGGCACCGAGCTTGTCGTTCATCTCCTGGACCACGAACGAGCGGACCGGGGTGTTGCCGAGCTTGGTCTTGGTCTGGCCCTCGAACTGCGGGTCGGCCAGCTTGACCGAGATGATCGCGGTGAGCCCCTCACGGATGTCGTCGCCCGACAGCCGGTCCTCGCGCTTCTTGATCAGGCCCCACGTCTCGCCCCACTTGTTGGCGGTGTTGGTCAGCGCCGAGCGGAAGCCCTCCTCGTGGGTGCCGCCCTCGTGGGTGTTGATCGTGTTGGCGAAGGTGTGGACCGACTCCTGGTAGGAGGTGTTCCACTGCATCGCGAGCTCGAGGCTCATGCCCAGCGCCTCGCGCTCGGCCTCGAGCGCGATCACCGAGGGGTTGAGCGTCTCCTTGCTGCCGGTCAGGTACTTGACGTAGTCGATCAGCCCGTCCGGGTAGCAGAACGTGTCGGAGAACGGGTTCCCGTCTTCGTCGACCCGGTCCGCACGCTCGTCGCTCACGTTGATCGTCAGGCCCTTGTTGAGGAACGCGTACTCGCGGAACCGGGCGATCAGGGTGTCGTACGTGTAGGTCGTGGTCTCGAAGATCTCCGGGCTCGCGTAGAACGTGACGGTCGTCCCGGTCTCGTCGGTCGCCTCGTGCTGCTCGAGCGGCCCGTCGGGCACCCCCAGCGAGAACGACTGGCTCCAGCGGTAGCCGTCGCGGCGCACCTCGACGGTCAGGTGGGACGACAGGGCGTTGACCACGGAGACGCCGACGCCGTGCAGGCCGCCGGAGACCTTGTAGCCGCCCGTGCCGAACTTGCCGCCCGCGTGCAGCACGGTCAGCGCCAGCGTCACGGCCGGGATGTGCTCGGTCGGGTGGTCCTTGACCGGGATGCCGCGGCCGTTGTCGATCACGCGGATGCCGCCCTCGGGCAGGATCGTCACGTCGATCGTGTCGCAGTAGCCGGCCAGGGCCTCGTCGACGGAGTTGTCGACGACCTCGTAGACCAGGTGGTGCAGACCGCGCTCGCCGGTCGACCCGATGTACATGCCGGGGCGCTTGCGCACGGCCTCGAGGCCCTCGAGCACGGTGATCGACGAGGAGTCGTACACGCCCTCGTCGACGTTGGAGGCACGCAGCCGGGCGATGTCGAACTCCGAGCGCGCGTCGTCGGCCGCCAGGTCGGGGTGCGGGACGCCGGTGATGCCCTCGGCGTCGCCGCTCAGCCCGGCGTCGTCCACGGGGCCGTGGTCCGCGGCCGGGAGCTCGTGACCGGCGTCGGTCGAGCCGACGCTGACGCTGCCGACCTCCGTGTCGGTGTCGATCTCGGCCTCGATGTCGGCTTCGGTGTAGCGGGGCTGGTCGGGCAGGTCCGTCACGGGCGATGAGCTCCCTGGCTCGGAGGAGGTGCCGCGGCGCGCACGGACGTCCCGAGCCCCTCGCAGGGCCGGTCCGGTGCGCACGATCGCGGCTGACGGGCCGACCGGATCCTTCGACCCCCCGGCACCGTCCTGAACGATGTCCAGCCTACCCCGCCCGCTCCCTCGGAACCCGCTCCGCGGCCTCGTCGTCGGGCCGCGGTCGCGCTCGGACGCCCTGCAGGACGGCCAGGAGACGTTCGACCCCCGGACCCGACTCCCCGTACGGGAAGCGGGTCCAGCGGCCCAGAGCCGTCGTGACACGAGGACCGGCCCCCGCCGACCCGCCGATCCCTAGACTGAGCGCCATGGCGGTCCCTGGGGCAGTTCCGGTGGACGCGGCGGCGGGCGAAGACCAGGACGCCGAGGCGCAGCAGACAGCCGAGGAGCAGACAGCCGAGGAGCAGGCGCGGCTCCGGCTGCGCCGCGGCCGGCTCGTCGTGGCTGGCGTGGCCGCCCTCCTGGCGGCGGTCGTCTCCGCCGTGGCCCTGCTCGGCGGCTTCGCCGACAGGGAGGACCCCTTCACCGCGTCGAAGCCCGGTTCGGTGGTGAGGAGCGGACCCTTCCAGCTGACGCTCCAGAAGGCGACGGTGCGCCACAAGACCGCCGACGACACGTGGGAGGTGCAGGTGGCCGGCACCGTCACCTCGACCGACGACACCAGCCTGGTCCCGTCGACCGGTGAGTCCGGCTTCCTGTTCGCCAAGGCGTCGAGGACGAACCAGGTCAGCGCGGCCGACGGGGCGGAGCTGGGAGACCCGGACGCGCTGTCACGCCGGGCCCTGGTGTCGCCCGGGCTGCCACCCGCGCCCTGGACCATCGAGTTCACCTTCACCCGCGAACCGGGCCCTGAGCTCCTGGTGGGGGTGTTCCAGCAGAAGTACACGACGAAGTACCTCTTCAGCGACGAGCTGACCTGGCAGACCGACCGGGGCGCGACCACGACGGTGCTCCCGCTCGAGCAGCTCCCCGACGAGAAGTACTGACCCGTCCTGCCCGGCCTGTCGATCGGCTGACCGACGTCAGGCGGGTGGACGGAGGAGCTGGTAGCGGCGTGCGTCGAAGGAGGGCAGAGCCACCCCGGCGATCTTCGCCGCCTCGTCGGCCGGGACCTGGAAACCCTGGCGGAAGCGGTAGGTCGTCCCCAGCTCGACGTGCTCCGGATCGGGGGCGCACGACTCGCCCTCGGCGGTCGGATCACCGAGGTCCACCGACTCCCACGACCGGGCGTCGGTGGAGAGCAGGGTGAAGCTGCAGAGCAGGTGGTCCTCGTGCACGCGTGGCGTGACCTCCAGCTGGGCCACCACCCAGACCGCTCCAGGGTCCGGCGACGCCGGCAGGCCCTCGTCGTCCCTGCCCCAGTAGGGGGTCTGCTCGAGCGAGAGCAGGCGGAACTCCGCCGTCCTGCTCCTGGCGAGCTCCCCAGGTGCGAGCGCCACGTACCGGTGCGGCGGCTCGTGCGTCGACAGATAGGTGATGTCGACCGTCAGCCAGACCAGGACGAGGAGCACCACGACCAGGAGGCCGACCAACGCGCGCAGCCGCCCTGGACCGGCACGCGGCCGCCTGGCGACGCCCGCTCGCTCCCGCGTCGTGCTCACGGGAGCGCCCGGGTGTCGGGCTGGCTCGTGAGCGTCACCTCTGACTCGCGCCCGGCGGCCGCCCAACGCTCGGCGTTGGCGGACGTGATGCCGAGGGGAGCCTGGACCCGCTGCTCGTAGCGGGTGACGAAGCCGCCGTCCCAGACCGTGAGCGTCGCGCCCGCCAGCCCGCCGGGGTCGACCTCGAAGGCGATGTCGTCGGAGGACTGGAAGCCGGGGGGCGCGGAGACGAGACCTGTCGTCGTCTCGACGGGGGTGTAGGTCCGGCCGGCGGCCTGCAGCTGGCTGTCAGCGACCGCGACCTTGTCGCGCCCGGTCGCCTGGACGGTGACCCGTACGACCACGAACAGGCCGACCGACGTGGTGACCTCGTCTCGCTCGTGCAGCGCACGGGCGGTCCGGACCTCGCTCACCACCACCCGCCCGGACCCGAAGGCCACCGGCTGGTCGAGCTGAGCCGTGCTCAGGTCGTAGCGGAGCCTGGGCTCGCTCAGCCGGTAGGCGATCATCGCGACGGCCACGAGCAGCACCGAGACGGCAGCCGCCAGGACCCTGCTCCGGGCCACGGTCCGCCACCCGCGGCCAGCACGGGTCTGCACCGGCGCGCTCACCGCGCCACGCCCGGCCCGAGGGAGGCCGCGGAGCTGGGCACGGCGCCGGCGCGCTGCTGGAACAGCTCGAGGCAGCGACGGAACGCCGCCGCGAGCAGGCAGAGCCGCAGCGGTTCCCAGGGGTACTGGTCGACGAGGTCGATCAGGGGCCCGATCTTCACCCAGTAGTAGACGGGCTGCCCCCCGATCACCGCCTCGTAGAGCTTCTGCACGTAGTTCTGCAGCACGATCACGGCGGTGTAGACGAGCACGAAGGCACCCAGGAACGTGGAGCCCGCCCGGAGCACGAGCCGCAGGGAGTGGAAGGTCGGCAGGTACTTGTCGTCGATGTCGCCCAGGAACGCCTCCCTGACCTCGCTCCCGACGCGGACGAGCCCGCGCGGCGGGGTCAGCGCGAGGGCACGTCGCCGGTCGCCGCGGCGGTCGAAGACGGAGGCACCGACGACCCGGCTCGCGGCGGGCCGGCCCTTGCGCCAGAGCTCCGCGAGCGTGAGCACCTGCGAGCCGTAGACGAGCGCGGCCACGGCGAGCCAGATGATCGGCTGGGACACGACGGTGAGGAACAGGGGCCAGACCGGATCGGCGAGGAAGCCGAGGAACCGGTGCAGCAGGTCAGGCAGGTGCAGGTTCAACGACGCCAGCGCGTGCTCGACCGCGCGCCCCAGCGACTCCAGCCAGACCGTGTACTGGCGCGTCGCCAGCCACCGTCCCGGGCGCGCGAGCAGGAGGAAGCCCCCGTAGATCACCACCAGGATGAAGAAGGACTCGACCGCGGCGGTCAGGATGCCGAGCGGCCGGATCCCCGTGCGCTCGTGGAGCGCGTCGAGCACCCGCCGCAGGGCGTACAGCCCGACCAGCAGAGCGAGCATCGCCCCGGGGTGGTCGGTCGCCAGCCCGCGGACCGAGGTCAGCACCGACGGCCCGCCCGAAGCGACGGCTCCTCGCAGGGTCTGCTGGTAGGTCAGCTGTGCGGCCTTGTCCTGCACGAGGCCGAAGGCGGCGTAGAGACCGAGGAACGGCAGGAGCGTCACCGCCACCACGTGCGACACCCTCTCGTCGCGCCTGTCGTCCAGCGCCTCGGACTCTCCGATGAGCGCGGCGATGCCGAGCTCTCGCCCGCACAGCCGCAGGACCACCACCACGGCGACGAGGTCGAAGAGGAAGCAGGTCGAGAAGATCGCGACGGCGGCCCAGCCGCTGCCGTCCCCGACGACCCCGGCGACCTGGGTCGCCACCTCGTCCCCGAGCCAGCCCAGCAACCACACCGCGCTGATCTGAGGGAAGAGCCGGAGGAAGACCGTCAGCGTGTCGCGCACGAGGATCACCACGTCGCCGAGCAGCGCCGAGCCGTCGCGCTCGACCAGCTGGTCGGTGCTCACACCCGTCATCGGTGACATCGGGGCTCAACCTAGGCGACCGGGGGTCCGGGCGAGCGCCCTACGATGACTCGACCGTCGGCGGCATCCTGTGCCGGTCACGAGCGGGCCGGTCACGAGCGGAGGGAGAGGCCGTTGCCTCAGCAGGTCCAGGGGATCATCGCGCGCAGCAAGGGCGCACCCGTCGAGAAGGTCACGATCAACGTGCCGGACGCGGGTCCGGGCGAGGCGGTGGTCAGGGTGCTGACCTGCGGCGTCTGCCACACCGACCTCCACTACCGCGAGGGCGGGATCGGTGACGACTACCCGTACCTGCTCGGCCACGAGGCCGCGGGCATCGTGGAGCAGGTGGGCGACGACGTTCGTGACCTCGAGCCCGGCGACTACGTCGTCCTCAACTGGCGCGCGGTCTGCGGCACCTGCCGGGCCTGCAAGCGGGGCCGGCCCTGGTACTGCTTCAACACGTTCAACGCGACGCAGAAGATGACGCTGACCGACGGCACCGAGCTGTCGGCGGCGCTCGGAATCGGCGCGTTCATGGACAAGACCCTCGTCGCCGCCGGCCAGTGCACCAAGGTCGACCCCCGCGCCCGTCCGGCCGCCGCCGGCCTGCTCGGCTGCGGCGTCATGGCCGGCCTGGGTGCGGCGATCAACACCGGCAACGTGACCCGCGGCGACTCGGTCGCGGTCATCGGCTGCGGTGGCGTCGGGGCGGCCGCGATCGCCGGAGCACGCCTGGCCGGCGCGGGCACGATCATCGCCATCGACGTGGACGAGCGAAAGCTGGCCGTCGCCCGTTCGCTCGGCGCGACCGAGGCGGTCAACGCACGCGACGCCGACCCGGTCGAGGCGATGCAGGCGCTGACGGGCGGCTTCGGTCCCGACGTGGTCATCGACGCGGTCGGTCGGCCGGAGACCTGGCTGCAGGCGTTCTACGGCCGCGACCTCGCCGGCACCGTCGTGCTGGTCGGTGTGCCGACGCCGGAGATGACGCTCGAGCTGCCGCTGCTGGACGTGTTCGGCCGCGGCGGCTCGCTCAAGTCGAGCTGGTACGGCGACTGCCTGCCCAGCCGGGACTTCCCGATGCTGGTCGACCTCTACCTCCAGGGGCGGCTGCCGCTGGACACGTTCGTCACCGAGGAGATCGGGATCGACGACGTGGAGGAGGCGTTCACGCGCATGAAGTCCGGCGACATCCTGCGCTCGGTGGTGATCATCGACCCCACCTCCCCGGCCGACCTCGGTGGCACCTCCAACTCCGCCGCCCCCGGCGAGGTCACCGCGTGAGCGTCCGGGTCGACCACACGGTCACGTCGGGGACGTTCAGCCTGGACGGGCAGACGTACGACGTCGACAACAACGTCTGGGTCGTCGGCGACGACGAGGAGTGCCTCGTGATCGACGCCCCGCACGACCTCGAGGCCATCCTCGGCGTCGTCGGGACGCGTCGCGTGGTGGCCATCGCCTGCACGCACGGCCACGACGACCACGTCCGGTTCGCGCCGGACCTCGGCCACGTGACCGGCGCACCCGTGCTGCTCAACCCCGCCGAGCTCGAGGTCTGGTCCCTCACCCACGACTCCGCGCCCGACGGCGAGCTCGTCGACGGGCAGTCGATCTCGGTCGCGGGGACCTCCCTCCAGGTCATCGCGACGCCGGGGCACTCCCCCGGCGGGGTCTGCCTCTACGCGCCGGACCTGGGCGTGGTGTTCACCGGGGACACGCTGTTCAACGGCGGGCCCGGCGCGACGGGGCGGTCGTTCAGCGACCGCGACACCCTCGTGGCCTC
>Ga0210040_10002731_pt1 | contig 24597 bp, 17 predicted proteins | sample CryGeyCG12114_NA_FD_185462 | JGI IMG/M metagenome (GOLD analysis project Ga0210040, IMG submission 185462) | Groundwater microbial communities from aquifer - Crystal Geyser CG19_WC_8/21/14_NA (SPAdes) (version 2) | ecosystem: Environmental > Aquatic > Deep subsurface > Groundwater | place: USA... | reverse complement strand
TACACCGCCGTTTCACCCTTACCAGTGCGAGCACTGGCGGTCTGTTCTCTGTGGCACTGTCCCGCGGGTCACCCCGGGTCGCTGTTAACGACCACCCTGCCCTGTGGAGCCCGGACGTTCCTCGGCGGCAGGGTCTCCCCCGCCGACGCGACCGCCCAGCCGACTCGTCCGTCGCGTCGGGGAGCCTACCCGGCGCCTCAGCCCCAGTAGAGCCGGAAGCCGACGCGGCGCTGCCCGTCCTCGGTCAGGGTCGCCATGTCGACCTGTCGACGGGCCTGCTCCTCGACCGGGTCCTCGGACAGCGCCGCCAGGTAGCGCCGGTGCTCGGTCAGCGAGGCGACCGCGGGCTCGACCCCGGCGGTGACGTCGACGACGTGCACCGCCGGACCCCCCAGGGCGTGCACCGCGACGTACTGCACGCCCGACCACGGCTGCCCGGGCAGGTCGGGGAAGATCCACTGGTTCGCGGCGTCGCCCACCGCGTCGAGCACCGAACGGGTCAGCGCCCGGTGGTCCGGTGAGTTCAGCGCCCCCGGGGTGACCTCGGGCGGGGTCCAGGTGTCCCCACCGTGCATGGTCACGACGAGGTCGGGGCGGTGCCGGCGGATCGCCGCGGCCAGGTCGGCGCGCAGCTGCAGGTCGGCGACCAGCACGCCGTCCCGGTGGTCGAGGAACTCCACCTCCGAGACCCCCACGACGGCGGCCGACCGGCGCTCCTCCTCCTCGCGCAGCGGACCCGCCTCGGACGGCGCGAGCCCGGCGATGCCCGCCTCGCCGCGGGTGGCGAGCAGGTAGTGGACCTCCTTGCCGGCCGCCGTCCAGACCGCGACGGCGGCCGCCGGCCCGTACTCGATGTCGTCGGGGTGGGCGGCGACGACGAGGGCGCGCTGCCAGTCGTCGGGGAAGGCTGCGGCGGTCATGCGGTCGAGTCTGACCGCTGGACGCCGAGGGCGGCTACGAGGCGGCGCGCGCGGGCTCCGGCGGGCGGGCAGCCGCATGCCCCTGGGCCGGCGCGGTGGCGCGCACCAGCCACAGCACCAGCAGCGCACCGACGACGCCGGCGGCGCCACAGAGCAGGAAGACGTCCCGCAGCCCGCTGGCGTAGGCGCTGCCGAGCAGGTCGGCGACCGCGGCCCGGTCCGCAGCCGGCGCCGAGCCGATCAGCGCTCCGGCCTGCCCCGCGGTCAGTGCCGAGGCGGTGCCCGACGGGTCCGGCGACCCGCCGTCGCCGAGCACCGAGGTCGCCTGGGCGGTGAAGACGCTGCCCAGCACCGCCACCCCGAGGGCGAAGCCCAGCTGCCGGGAGGTGTTCACCGCCCCGGAAGCCATCCCGCTCCGCTCGCGCGGCACGGCCGCCAGCGCTGCGGAGGCCAGCGTCGGGTTGGCCATCCCCACCCCGGCGCCCAGCACCGCGAGGCCGGGCACCAGCACCCGCCAGCTGGAGCCGGCGTCCACCAGACCGAGCAGCAGGCTCCCCACGCCGACCAGCAGCAGGCCGGCGGCGAGCACCAGCCGCGGCGGCCGGGTCTGCAGGAACCGGCCGGCGACCGCGGCCACGCCGAAGCTGAGCAGGGACAGCGGGATGAACACGCAGCCCGCCTGCAGTGGCGAGAGCCCGCCGATCGTCTGCAGCCACAGCGAGATGTAGACGAGAGCGGAGAACGCGGCGGCGTTGAGCACCAGGGCGCCGACCATGATCCCGGTGAAGGACCGGCCGGCGAACAGCCGGACGTCGAGCATCGGGGCGGCCCGGCGGAGCTCGACCGCGACCCAGCCGGCCAGGACGACGAGGCCGCCGATGATCGGGCCCCAGGCGTCGGGCCGGCCCCAGCCATCGGCCGCGGCGCGGACCAGGCCGAAGACCACACCGGCGGCACCGATGCTGAACAGGGCGATGCCCGGCACGTCGGGGCGGGGCGCGTTCGGCTGCCGGGCCTCCTGCACCGCGGTCAGGGTGAGCGCGACGGCGACCACGGTGACCGGCAGGTTGACGAAGAAGATCCAGCGCCAGGACAGCTCGGTGAGCGCGCCGCCCAGGATCGGCCCCAGCGCGGCCGAGGCGCCGACCACCGCGCCCCAGACGCCGAAGGCGGTGCCGCGGTCACGCCCCTCGTAGCTGGTGTTGATCAGCGCGATGGTGGTGGCGAACATGACCGCTCCGCCGACCCCCTGCACGGCGCGGGCGACGATCAGCAGCCCCGCGTCCGGAGCCAGCCCGGAGGCCAGCGACGCGACCGCGAACAACCCCAGCCCGATCAGGTACAGCTTCCGTCGGCCGAACAGGTCGGCCAGCGACCCGGCGCCGAGGACCAGAGCGGCCAGGGCCAGGGCGTAGACGTCGACGACCCACTGCAGCTGACCGAAGCTCGTCTGCAGGTCGGTGGCCATCTCGGGCAGGGCGACGTTCACGATGGTGACGTCGATCAGGAGCATGAACGTGCCGGTGCAGATCGCGACCAGCGGCAACCACTTGCGCATGGCACCCACTGTGCGGGCGGTCGACCTCAGGAGCGGGAGCAGCCCGCCGTTCTTGACGGGATCCTCCATGCCGATGGGTCATGGTGCAGGATGTCGACTGTGATCGACGCCATCGACCGTCAGATCGTGCATGCGATGCAGGTCGACGGGCGCGCTCCGTTCAGCCGGCTGGCCACCGTGCTCGGGGTCTCGGAGCAGACCGTGGCGCGGCGCTGGCGCAGGCTGCGGGCCGACGGGGTCGTGCGGGTCCTCGGCCTGGCCAGCCCGGACGCGACCGAGCCCAGCTGGCACATCCGGGTGCGGGTGCAGCCCGCTGCGGCCGCCTCGGTGGCCGACGCCCTGGCCCGCCGTCCCGACGTCTCCTGGGTGAGCCTCACGGCGGGCGGATCGGAGATCACCTGCTCCACCCGCCCCCGCAGCGCCCGCCAGCGCGACGCCCTGCTGCTGGACCGGCTCCCCCGCACGGTCCAGGTGATCGACCTGACGGCGTTCTCCGTGCTGCACGCCTACGTCGGCGGCGCCTACGAGTGGACCGGCTTCGAGGACCCGCTGACCGAGGAGCAGATCGCGGCGCTCACCCCCGACGTACGCGCGTCGACCACCCCGGTGGCCCTGGAGCCGGAGGACGAGCTGCTGTTCGGGGCGCTGGCGACCGACGGCCGGCTGAGCTACGCCGAGCTCGCCGGGGTCACCGGCTGGTCGGAGAGCCGGGTGGCCCGACGGGTCGAGGCGTTGCGGGCGGCCGGCGCGCTGTACTTCGACCTGGAGATCGCCAACGAGCTCCTGGGGCACCCGGTGAGCGCGATGCTCTGGCTCGGGGTCGCGCCGGCCGACCTGGCCGTCGTCGGGGAGTCGCTGGCCCGGGAGCCGGAGACCGGGTTCACCGCGGTGGTGACCGGCCCGGTGAACCTGCTGGTGGCGGTGACCTGCCGGGACACCGCCCACCTGTACCGGTTCCTCACCGGCCGGGTCGGCGCGCTGCCGGTGCGCACGATGGAGACCTCCACCGTGCTGCGCCGGGTGAAACAGGCCGGCAGCCGGATGGACGGTCCGCGGCTCACCGACCCCGACCCCCCGCCGGCCCGCGGCCGCTGACGGGCCCGTCCTCCTCGGCCGGGACGCCCGTCACCGCGGGCGGGCCACCCGGAGCGCCGCGGAGATCATCGGGACCTGGAGCGGGATGCGGGCCACCGCCACGGCCAGCTTGGTGCGGTCGCCGCGCGTGGCGCGCAGCGTCTGCGCGTGCGCTGGCAGCACGCCGACCAGCACGGCGAGCGCGGCCCAGCCCCCCGCCCGTCGGGTGGCCGGCGCGGCGAGCAGTGCCGCCGTGGCCAGCTCGGCGACCCCGCTGCCCAGCACCCACGGCCGGGCCGGACCCAGCTCCGGCGGGATCATCCAGTCGTAGGCCCGCGGCCGGACCAGGTGGAACAGCCCTGTGCCGGTGAAGCCCGCCGCCATCGTCAGTGCTCGCACGTCCCGCGCCATGCCGCACACCGTAGGCTCGGCGGCCGTGTCCGCCGTCGACCTGCTCATCGCCGCCGGGGTGGCCCTGCTGGCCGGCGCGATCAACTCCATCGCCGGCGGCGGATCGCTGATCCTCTTCCCCACCCTGGTCGGCCTGGGGCTGGGCACGGTGGCCGCCAACGTCACCAACTCCATCGCCCAGTGGCCCGGCTACATCGGCGGGGTGCTGGGCTTCCGAGCGGAGTACGCCGGCCAGCGCGGCCGGCTGATCCGGTTCGGCGTCACCGCGGTGCTCGGCGGCACCGTGGGCTCGGTGCTGTTGCTCACCACCCCGAGCGAGGCGTTCGACACCGTCGTCCCGGTCCTGGTGTTCCTGGCCAGCATCCTGCTGGCCTTCCAGCCGCTGATCACCAAACGACTGCGCAGCCAGGGGGACGGCGGGCGGACCGGCGACCCGGCGTGGCTCTACGTCGCGCTGTTCCTGGCCACCGTCTACGGCGGGTACTTCGGCGGCGCGCTGGGCGTGATCCTGGTCGGGGTGCTGGGCCTGGGCCTGGGCCGGCTCAAGCTCGCCAACGCGATGAAGAGCGCGATCTCCATGGTCACCGCCACGGTCACCGTCGTGGTCTTCGGCATCTGGGGCCCCGTCGCGTGGGAGTACGTCGCGGTGTGCGCGCCGGCCAGCCTGGTCGGTGGGTTCCTGGGCGCCAAGGTGGCCACCCGGATCCCGAGCACGCCGCTGCGGGTGCTGATCGTCGTCTTCGGCGTGGCGGTGTCGATCTACCTGTTCCTCCGCGGCTGAGCCGGCCGGGGTGTCCGACCTCCCCGCGCTGCTGCTGGCCGCGGCGCTGCTCGCCGGCACGCTCGGCGCCGCGGCGATCGACTCCGCACGGGTCCCTCCGGCGCTGATCGCCGTCCCCGGCGCCGGGCTGCTGGTGCTGCTCGGGGCGGTGAGCGGCGACGACGCGGCGGCCACGCTGCGCCAGGTCGCCCCGACCGTCGCCTTCCTGGTCGTCGTGCTGCTGCTGGCCGAGCTCGCCGACCGCGAGGGCCTCTTCGGCTGGGCGGCCGCGCTGACCGCGCGGCGGGCCGGTCGATCGGCCCAGGCACTGCTCGGCCGGGTGTTCGTGCTGGCCGCCGTGGTCACCGCGGTGCTGAGCCTGGACGCGACCGTCGTGCTGCTCACGCCGGTCGTCGTCGCCGGTGCCCGGCGGATGCGGGTGCCGGTGGCACCGCACGGCTACGCGGTGGGGCACCTGGCCAACTCGGCGTCGCTGCTGCTGCCGGTGTCGAACCTGACCAACCTGCTCGCCGTCGCGACCACCGGGCTGTCGTTCCTGCACTTCGCCGGGCTGATGGTGCTCCCCCAGCTGGCCACCCTGGCCGTGGAGTACCTGGTGCTCCGGCGGTTGTTCCGCGGCGACCTGCGCCGGCCGATCAGCACGCCGTCCGGCGACGTCCCCCGGACGCCGGTGCTCGCGCTGGGAGTCGTCGCGGCCACGGTCGCCGGGTTCGCCGTCGCCTCGCTCGCCGGGGTGGAGCCGGTGGTGCCCGCGGCCGCCGGGGTGCTCGTGCTCGCCGTCCGGCAGCTGGTCACCGGCCGGACCCGGGTGCCGCAGCTGGTGCGGGCGGCCAGCCTGCCGTTCGGGCTGTTCGTCCTCGGGCTCGCGGTGCTCGTGCTGGCGCTGCAGCAGCACGGGCTGGAGGAGCTGCTGGGCGCGGTGCTGCCGACCGGGGACGACCTGCCCGCGCTGCTGGCCGTGGTGGGGGTCGCGGCGCTGCTGGCCAACCTGGTCAACAACCTCCCGGCGACGCTGGCGCTGCTGCCGGCCGCCGCGGGAGGCGGCGTGCCCACGGTGCTGGCCGTGCTGATCGGGGTGAACCTCGGCCCCAACCTCAGCTACGCCGGGTCGCTGGCCAACCTGCTGTGGCGGCGGGTGCTGGGCGCCGATGCCCCGGGTGCGGTGCGGTTCAGCCTCGTCGGCCTGGCCACCGTGCCGCTCACCCTGGTCGCCGCCACCGCCGCACTCTGGGTCGCCCTCCAGCTCTGACGTCGCCTGCGCCACCGCGCCGCCGCCGCCACCGCCGCCATCAGCCGATGGCCCCCGTGCAGGGGCCCGACGCGAGCTTGCGAGTGGCGGGGGGCACGGGGGTCCTCTCACTCCCCACCGCGGCCGGGCTCGCCGATGGCGATCATCGCCTCCACGGCGCGCCGGGCACGGGCCGCGGTCTCCGGGTCGACGTCCACCGCGCCCGCTCCGGTGCGCAGGGTCTGCAGCAGCTTGGCCGGCGTGATCATCTTCATGTAGCGGCAGGCGGCCCGGGCGTTCATCGGGATGAAGTCGGTGTGCGCGTTCAGCGAGCGCAGCTGGTGCAGGATGCCGATCTCGGTGGCGACCAGCACCTGCGGAGCGCGGGTGGCCGCCGCCGCGTCGGCCATGCCGCCGGTGGACAGCACCCGGGTGCGGTCGGCCGGGAGGTCGCCGGAGCTGACCAGGTCGAGCACCGAGGTGGTGCAGCCGCACTCCGGGTGCACCAGGATCTCGGCGTCAGGGTGGGCGGCGATCTGCGCGCGGACGTCGCTGGGGCTGATCCCGGCGTGCACGTGGCACTCCCCCGCCCAGATGGAGATGTTGGTCCGGCCGGTCACCCGCTTCACGTGCTGGCCGAGGAACTGGTCGGGGCAGAAGAGGACCTCACGGTCGGCCGGGATCGACCGGATGACGTCGGCGGCGTTGGACGACGTGCAGCAGATGTCGGTCTCCGCCTTCACCGCGGCGGTCGTGTTGACGTAGCTGACCACGACGGCGCCGGGGTGCTCGGCCTTCCACTCGCGCAGCTGCTCGGCGGTGATGCTGTCGGCCAGCGAGCACCCGGCGGCGTGGTCGGGCAGCAGGACGGTCTTGTCCGGGGAGAGGATCTTCGCCGTCTCGGCCATGAAGTGGACGCCGCAGAAGACGATCTCCCGGGCGTCGGTCTCCGCGGCCACCCGCGACAGGTACAGCGAGTCGCCGGTGAAGTGGGCGACGTCCTGGATCTCCGGGACCTGGTAGTTGTGCGCCAGGACGACGGCACCGCGCTCGTCGGCCAGCCGGCGCACCTCGGCCGCCCATGCCTCGTACTCGGCGGCGGGCATCGTGCGGTCGCCGGCGGTGGACGGCGCGATCGTGGTCATCAGGGTGCTCCCGGGTCTGGGCCGTTCCTCGAACGGCTCCAGTGTGCCTGCTCCGGCTCGGAGGCCGGCCCAGCCCAGGTGCGAGGTGGCCCAGCCCAGGTGCGAGGTGGCTCAGCCCAGGTGCGAGGTGGCTCAGCCCAGGTGCGACGTGTCGTTGACCAGCCGCACGGTGGTGCGCCCGTCGGAGGACCAGCTGACCGTGGACAGGGACGCCGCCTCCAGGAAGACCCGGTGCACGATCTCGTCCCCGACACCGAGGCCGGCGGCCAGGCAGAGCTTGATCGGGGTCACGTGACTGACCAGCAGCACGGTCTTCCCGGCGTGCCGCGCCAGCACCCGGGCGCGGGCCCGGGCGACCCGGGCGGAGACGTCGGCGATCGACTCGCCGCCGGGCGGGCGCACCCGGACGTCGGCCAGCCACCGGCGGTAGGCCAGCGGGGAGCGGGACCGCACCTCGTCGCCGGTCATCCCCTCCCACTCGCCGAAGTCCAGCTCGCGCAGGTCGGCGTCGACCTCGACCGGGACGCCGAGCACCTCGGCGGCGGTCTCCGCGGTCTGCCGGGTGCGCTGCAGCGGTGAGGCGACGATGACGTCGATGCCCCGGCCGGCGACGTGCCGGGCCGCCGCGGCGGCGTCGGCCCGGCCGAGCTCGGACAACGGCAGGTCGCTGCTGCCGCTGAACCGGCGCTCGGGGGTGTGCTCGGTCCGGCCGTGCCGCAGCAGGTGGGTGACGGTGATGACGACCGGCGCCGGCTCGGGCGTCGGCTGCGTCTCGTCCTCCACCACGACCGGCTCGGTGGCCAGGTCGCGGCGCACCGGCTTGCCGTCCATCGCGCTGTTGGCGAGCGCGTCGGCGGCGCCGTTCTGCGCGCGCGGCACCCAGGTGTAGCGCACCGCGCCGAGCTGGCGGGCGATGTCCCGGGCCTGGACGGCGAGCTTCTTCATGTCCGGGTGCTTGATCTGCCAGCGCCCCGACATCTGCTCCACGACCAGCTTGGAGTCCATCCGGACCTCGACGCTGGCGGTCGGGTCGAGGTCGAGGGCGGCCTGCAGCCCGGCGACCAGGCCGCCGTACTCGGCGACGTTGTTGGTCGCCCGCCCGACGGACTCCGCGCGCTCGGCGAGCAGCCGCCCGGTGTCGGCGTCCCGCACGAGGGCGCCGTATCCGGCGGGGCCGGGGTTGCCCCGCGACCCGCCGTCCGCCTCGACGATGAGCCGGCGGCTCACGCTCCGCGCCCGAGGGCGGACGCGGCCACTTCTGCCCTCACAGGCCGGAGTCCGCGGTGCGGACCAGGATCCGGCCGCAGTTCTCGCAGCGCAGCACGGTGTGCGGGTCGGCGTTGCGGTAGGTGGCCAGCTCGGTGCCGTAGAACTCGATCCGGCAGCCCTCGCACCGCCGGGCGTGCAGGTGGGCGGCGCCGGTGCCCCCGGTCTGCTTCGCGATCCGGTCGTACAGCGCCAGCAACGGCGCCGACACGGTGCCGGCGATCTCGTCGCGCGCAGCCCGGTGCTGCGCGGTGGCCTCGGCGATGGCGGCCAGGGCGGCGTCCCGCTGCTGCTCAGCCCGCTCCTGCTCGGCCTGCGCGCCGGCCAGCCCGCCCTGCGCGGTCGCCAGCGCGGCGTCGGCGGCCTCGCGGCGCTCCATCAGCTCGAGCACCTGGTCCTCCAGGTCGGCCTGGCGCCGGTTCAGCGACTCCAGTTCGTGCTGCAGGCCGGTGATCTCCTTGGGCGTCGCGCTCCCGGAGTCGATCCGGGACTGGTCGCGGGCGGACCGCTGCCGGACGGTGTCCACGTCCTCCTCGAGCCGCTTCTGTTCGCGGTCGAGGTCGCGCACCTCCGTCTCGGCCCGGACGACGTCGTCGGACAGGGTCCGCTGCGCCTCCTGGGCCGCGTCGACGGCGGCGTTCTCGGGAAGGGTCCGCTCGCGGTGGGCCAGTTGCGCGAGGGCGACGTCCTCCGCGGCGAGGGCCAGCAGCTTCTGCTGGTCGAAGTGGTCAGCCTGCACGCAGCCAACCTACCGGGCGCGTCGTGGATCGTCGGCCCCCGTGCAGGGTCCCACCGCGAGCCTGCGAGCGGTGGGGGGCACGGGGCTCCTTCGACCACCTGCGGCGCCGGGGCGTGCAGATGCACCGGGCCCGGCCCGCTGGGCAGCGGACCGGGCCCGGGGGTCAGCGACCGGTCAGTGCTGGGACGCCGGAGCCGATCCCGGCGGCGGGCCGGCCAGCGGCTCGTTCGACAGCGGGTCGGGCAGGTCCCGGACGCTGGGGTCCTCCCGCTCGGCGGTGTAGTCGGTCTCCGCCGTCCCGTCGACGCCGTCGTCGACCTTCATCGCCCGCAGCACGAACGTCACCACCACCGCGACCACCAGGTTCACCAGCAGCGCCAGGAAGCCGGCGTAGATCGTCACGGTGGTGTCGAAGCCGAGCTTGCCCAGGCTGAAGTTGGACCCGCCCCAGTGGGGCCGGACCACGACGCCGCCGGGCCCGATCCGCGGGACGTTGTAGAGCATCACGATGCCCGACGCCATGCCCACGACCCAGCCGGCGATGAGGGCACCCCGGTGCAGCCAGCGGGTGTAGAGCCCGATCGCCACCGACGGCAGCGTCTGCAGGATGATCACGCCGCCGATCAGCTGCAGGTCGATGGAGAACTGCGGGTCGATGAGCAGGATCGCCGCGACGGCGCCCAGCTTCACCACCAGCGAGGCGATCTTGGCGACCTTCGCCTCGTTCTCCGGCGTCGCGTCCTTCTTCAGGTACTCCTTGTAGATGTTGCGGGTGAACAGGTTGGCCGCCGCGATCGACATGATCGCGGCCGGCACCAGGGCCCCGATGCCGACCGCGGCGAAGGCCACGCCGGCGAACCAGCTCGGGAACATGTCCTGGAAGAGCCGGGGCACGATCGTGTTGGCGTCGGTGCCCACCGGCGTCGTCCCCGCGGCGATGGCCATGAAGCCCAGCAGCGCGATGAAGCCGAGCGCCAGGCTGTAGATCGGCAGGGCGCTCATGTTCCGCTTGAGCACGTCGCGGTTCTTCGCCGCCAGCGCCCCGGTGATCGAGTGCGGGTAGAGGAACAGGGCGAGTGCCGAGCCCAGCGCGAGGGTGGCGTACTGCAGCTGACCGGCCGGGGCCAGCAGCAGGCCGCCGCTCCCGGCCTCGGTGAACTTGGCATCGGCGGCCCCGAAGATCGCGTCCCAGCCACCGAGCTTGGACGGGATGACGATGACCGCGACGATGATCGTCAGGTAGATCAGGATATCCTTGACGAACGCGATCAGCGCCGGCGCCCGCAGCCCGGAGTTGTACGTGTAGACGGCGAGGATCACGAAGGCCGCGATGATCGGCCACTCACCGGTGACGCCCATGGTCTTCAGCACCGCCTCGATGCCGACCAGCTGCAGGGCGATGTAGGGCATCGTGGCGACGATCCCGGTGATGGCGACCAGCAGGGCCATCGTCGGGGAGTCGAACCGGCTGCGGACGAAGTCCGCCGGCGTGACGAACCCCCGGACGTGGCTGACCGACCAGAGCCGGATGATCACCAGGAAGATCAGCGGGTACACCACGACGGTGTACGGGACGGCGAAGAAGCCGGCCGCTCCCGCGCCGAAGACCAGCGCCGGCACGGCGACGAACGTGTAGGCGGTGTAGATGTCACCGCCGATCAGGAACCAGGTGATCCAGGAGCCGAAGCTCCGGCCACCCAGGCCCCACTCGTCCAGGTGCATGAGGCTGGACCCGCGCCGCCAGCGCGAGGCCATGAAGCCCAGCACGGTGACGCCCAGGAAGAAGATCACGAAGACCGTGACCTCGACGGTGTTGACCTTCATCGGTCGGTGCCCCCGTCCTGCGCGGCGGGACGGCTGAGCGGGGCGTCCGCTGCCTGGCGGGCCGCGGCCCGGTCCGCGGACGACCGACGGGTGGCCCGGTAGACCAGGCCGGTCGACACCACGCCCAGGGCCACGAAGAGCAGCTGCACCCAGTAGAAGAACGGCCAGCCGAACAGCTCGGGGTCGCGGTGGTTGTACAGCGGCACCAGCAGCGGGACGACGATCGGCACGATCAGCAGCCAGTTCCACGGGCTGCGATCACTGCGTCGCGGCGCCACTGCTGCCGGCGGCGCATCTGGGCTGGACACGGTCCCCTCCTCCCCGGAGGAGACCTCCGGGCTCAGTCGGCCGACTCCTCGGCCGAGTGCAGACGTGCGGTGTCGGTGTTGCTCTCAGTGCTGGTGCGGTGGCCACCGACCCGCCAGGTCCACGGGTCGGTGGGCCGAGCGGAGACCGCCACCTCGACCCGGCCACCGAGGTCCCGGTGCAGCAGGTCGGCGGCGACGGGCAGCCAGGGCCACTCGGACGCGAAGTGTGCCACGTCACACAGGGCCGGCCCGGGGGTCTGGGTGGCCTCGGACACGGCGTGGTGCTTCAGGTCGCTGGTGACGAAGACGTCGGCGCCGGCCGACGTCGCCGCGGCGAGCATCGAGGCGCCGCTGCCCCCGCAGACGGCCACGGTGCGCACGATCCGCTCGGGGTCACCGGCGATCCGCACGCCACCAGGGGTGCCGGGCAGCGTCGTGGCCACCCGCTCGGCGAATTCTCGCAGGGTGACCGGACGGCTCAGGTCACCCACCCGGCCCAGCCCGGCCCGGCTCGGCGTCGAGGAGTTCTCGAAGAGGGCGTACCCGGGGTCCTCGTAGGGGTGCAGCTCCACCAGCGCGCGCAGCACCGCGGCCCGGCAGGAGCGCGGCACGACCATCTCCAGCCGGATCTCCGGCACCTGCTCGACCTGGCCGCGGCGGCCGATCGCCGGGTGCGCCTCGCGGCCGGGGATGAACGTGCCGGTGCCGGTGGTCTGCCAGACGCAGCGGGTGTAGTCACCGATCACGCCGGCGCCGGCGTCGGACAGCGCGTCGACCAGCTGGTCGCTGGCGCCCACGGGCACGAAGACGACCAGCGTGTCGGTCTCGGGTGCGGGGATCGACTCCAGCGGCCGCACCTCGCCCAGGCCCAGAGCGGCGGCGAGCGCGTCGTTGACGCCGTGGTCGGGCGCGCGGTCGGCGTTGGTGTGCGCGACGAACAGGCCGATGCCCGCCCGGATCAGACGGTGCACCAACCGGCCCTTGGGATCGCTGGCCGGGACGCCGTGCACCGGCGTCAGCAGCAGCGGGTGATGGGTGACGAGCAGGTCCACCCCGGCCGCGATGGCCTCGTCGACGACCTCGGCGGTGGGGTCGACGGCGAACATCACCGACCGCACCGCCTCCTCCGGGTCGCCGCAGACCAGGCCGACGGCGTCCCAGTTCTCGGCCAGCGCCGGGTCGTAGCGGGCGTCGAGGGCGGCGACCACGTCACCGAGGGCGAGGCCGGGCAGCCGGAGCTCACGGACGGTCGCCGACGCGTCCTCGATCGTCGGGAGCACCACGAGGTCGGACTGCGGGTCCGTCCGCCGGGAGCGGCCGGCCATGCGCGTCGTCCCGGCCGTGGAGGTGCCCAGCGGTCGCCCAGCGGGCTCTGTGGAGGAGGTCGTCGTCATCGCCCGGTGTTCGCCGCCGGGCGCTCGATCGGATGGGTGTCCGGTCACCTCGATGGTGCTCACCGACCAGGACCCACCGTTCCGCTCATCCTTCGGTGGTGCCCCCGCGACCGGGCCCGCTAACCGGTTGTGGCCGACCGGCCGAGGACGACGCGGGTGCCGCGCCGGTCCAGGCCGAGGGCGACCTCCTGCTCGCGGAGCGCGCGCGGCCCCTGACGCAGCGCCGTTGCCGGCCGCCGGCCGTCCCGCAGGCGGGAGGAGCGTCCCGGGAACGACGGCGTACGTGGTGAACGTCACCCGGTCGGCACGGCTCCGGCCCCGCGCCCACGGGGGCAGGGGCGACCTCAGGGCTGGCGACCTCAGGGCAGTGGCGACCTCAGGGCATCAGCGGGTCGGCGTCCTCGTCGGCGGTGAACGCGGCCCACAGCGCCGCGTAGGCGCCTCCGGCGGCCAGCAGCTCGGCGTGCGGGCCGATCTCCACCACCCGCCCGGAGTCGAGGACGGCCACCCGGTCGGCCCGCGCCGCGGTGGTCAGCCGGTGGGCGACGACCAGCGTCGTCCGGCGCCGGGCCACCGCGTCGGCGGCCCGGGTGACCGCGGCCTCGGTGGCCAGGTCGAGCGACGCGGTCGCCTCGTCGAACAGCAGCACGTCCGGGTCGACCAGCTCGGCCCGCGCCAGGGCGAGCAGCTGCCGCTGGCCGGCCGACAGCGACCGCCCGCGCTCCCCCACCCGGGTCCGGTAGCCCTGCGCCAGGCCGGCGACCATCTCGTGCGCGCCCACCGCCCGGGCGGCGGCCTCGACCTCGGCGTCGGTGGCGTCCGGGCGCCCGTAGGCGATCGCGTCGCGCACCGTGCCGGCGAACAGGAACGCCTCCTGCGGGACGACGCCCAGCCGCCCCCGGTACTGCAGCAGGTCCAGCGAGCGCAGGTCCGCGCCGTCCACGCACACCGCGCCCGAGGTGGGGTCGTAGAAGCGGGCGACCAGCTTCACCACCGTCGACTTCCCGGCACCGGTCTCGCCGACCAGCGCGAGGGTCTCCCCCGGCGCCACGGTCAGCGTGACGTCGCGCAGGGCCGGCGAGGGCGCGCCCCGGTAGGCGAACGTGACGTCGGTCAGCCGCACCTCCCCGCGGAGCCGGCCGACCGGCTGCGGCTCGGCGGCGGCCGGGGTGGACTCCGGCGTGCGGAGCAGGTCGCGCAGCCGGCGGAGCCCGACCGAGGCCTGCTGGTAGCTGTCGAAGACCTGGGACAGCTGCTGGACGGGTGCGAAGAAGGTGTCCACGTACAGCACGAAGGCGATCAGCACGCCCGCGGTGATGGTGCCCGAGCTCAGCCGGGCCGCCCCGACCGCCAGCACCGCCGCGGCAGCCACCTCGGAGAGGAACTCGACGAACGGGAAGTAGGTGGCGATGTACCGCTGCGCGCGCAGCCGGACGTCGCGGTAGCTCTTGGCGTACCCGCGGAACACGGCCGTCGAGCGCTCGGAGCGGTTGAACGCCTGGGTCACCCGCACCCCGGCGACGTCCTCCTGCAGCCGGGCGTTGACCGCACTGACCCGCTCCCGGGCCTCGGTGTAGGCCGGCACCGACCGGGACCGGAACCACACCGTGGTGACCACCAGCACCGGCAGCGTCGCGACCAGGACCAGCGCCAGCTCCACGTCGAAGAGGAACAGCGCCACCAGCACCCCGACCAGGGTGAGCACGCTGACCACCGCGGTGGTCAGCCCGGTCTGCAGGAACGCCGACAGCGCGTCGACGTCGGTCGTCATCCGGGTCATGATCCGGCCGCCCAGCTCGCGCTCGTAGTAGTCCAGACCGAGCCGCTGGAGCTGGGCGAAGGTCTTCACCCGCAGCGTGTAGAGCAGCCGCTCGCCGGTGCGCCCGGTCAGCCAGGCCGACCCCCGGGCCACCGCGAAGTCGGCGACGACGATCGCCAGGGCGACCCCGGCGATGGCCAGCAGCAGGCCCAGCGAGCGCTCGGCGATGCCGTCGTCCACACCGATCCGGACCAGCGCCGGGACCGCGAGCTGGGCGGCGGTGTCCAGCGCGACCAGGACGAGCGCGCCGGCCAGCGGCCAGCGGAACGGCCGGATCAGCCGCCCGAGGGTGAACGCCCGGTCCGCCGCGCGCGCCCGGGACGCCGGGACGTCCGGCTCGTCCGCCACCGGTGGCAGCCGGTCGACCAGCCCGCGCAGCGCAGCGGTGGGCGCCGCGGCGGCCATCGCCGCGCCCCGCCCGCCGATGGAGGCGACCGCGGGGCGCGCCGGGCCCTCGTCGTCCTCGGGACCCCGCTCGACCTCGGGCCAGGCGGCAGGGGTGACGCCGCCGGGCGGGGCAGGCTCCAGCGGGGCGAGGTCCCCCTCGGCGCCGGACAGCAGCAGCCGGTACAGCGGCGAGCGCGCCTCCAGCTCGGCCGCCGTGCCGACGTCGACGACCCGGCCGGCGTCCAGCACCGCGACCCGGTCGGCCAGGGCCAGGGTGGAGCGCCGGTGCGCCACCAGCAGCGTGGTCCGGCCGGCCCGGCCGCCGCGCAGCGCCTCGTGGATCCGCGCCTCCACGGCCGCGTCGACCGCGGAGGTGGCGTCGTCGAGCACCAGCACCCGGGGGTCGGTGAGCAACGCCCGGGCCAGCGCCACCCGCTGCCGCTGACCGCCGGAGAGGGTGAGGCCCTGCTCGCCGACGACGGTGTCGTAGCCGTCGGGCAGCTGACCGATGAACCCGTCGGCCTGCGCGGCCCGGGCGGCGGCGCGCACCTCGGCGTCGGAAGCGTCGGGGCGGCCGAAGGCGATGTTGGCGCGCACCGAGTCCGAGAACAGGAAGCTGTCCTCGAAGACGACGCCCAGCGCCGCCCGCAGCTGCTCGGTGTCGGTGTCCCGGACGTCGCGCCCGCCGATCCGGACGCTGCCGGCGGAGACGTCGTAGAAGCGCGGCAGCAGGTTCACCACGCTGGACTTGCCCGACCCGGCGGAGCCGACCAGCGCGAGGGTCTCCCCCGGCGCCACCCGCAGCGACACCTCCGACAGCACCGGCCGGCCGGCGTCGTGGCCGAACGTGACGTCGTCCAGCTCCACCTCCAGCGGGCCGTCGGGCAGCGACCCGGTGCCCGACACCAGCTCCGGCCGGGCGTCGATGACCTCCAGCACCCGCTCCACACCGGCCCGCGCCTGCTGGCCGATCGTCAGGACGGCGGCCAGCTGGCGCACCGGGGACACCAGCGCGGCCAGGTAGGTGGCGAAGGCCAGGAAGGTGCCCAGGGTGATCGACCCGCGCAGGGCCAGCCAGCCACCCAGAGCCAGCACGCCAACCTGGCCCAGCGCCGGGATCGCCTGCAGCAGCGGGTTGTAGCGCGAGGTGAACCGGACGACCCGCATCCGGGCGCCGAACAGCCGCCGGGCCCCCTCGTCGACCCGGTCGAGCTCGCGGTCCTCCTGGCCGAAGCCCTTGACCACCCGGACCCCGGTGACGGCCGCCTCCACGTCGCCGGCCACCGCGCCGGCCTGCTGCTGAGCGGCCCAGTTCGCCGGGAACAGGTCCCGCCGCGACCGCAGCCCCAGCCACCACAGCGCGGGGCCGACCGCGAGCGCGACCACGGTCAGCAGCGGCGACAGCCAGGCCATCACGCCCAGGGACACGACGAACAGCAGCGCGTTGCCGGTCAGGTTGGGCAGGAACGCCAGCAGGCCCTGGACCAGCGTGACGTCGCTGATCGCCCGGCTGACCGTCTGCCCGGTCTGCAGCCGGTCCTGGGCCGGCCCGTCCAGCCGGGACAGCGCCGCGTGCACGTCGTTGCGCAGGTCCATCTGCACGTCCAGGGACAGCCGGCCGGCCAGGTAGCGGCGGACGAAGCCGGCGGCGAAGCGCAGTGCCCCGGCGGCCACCAGGGCGACGACGAACGGCGTGACGTCGACCCCACGGCCCGAGCCGGCTCCGTCGACGACCCGGTCGACGACGGCCCGGGTGAGCAGCGGCACCACCGCGGCGATCACCGAGCCGACCAGCGCGGCGGCGAAGGCCCCGATCAGGTCGCCCCGGTGGCGCAGGCAGTAGCCGACCAGCCGCTTGAGCCAGCCACCCTCCGGCCGGGCGGGAGCGGGTCGGCCGCGGGTGCCGGCCGGGGTGTCGACGGTCGCGATCACGAGGTGCCCGCCGCCCCGGCGGGGACGACGGGATCGCGCGGCACGCCGTCCAGTGTGCGACGCCCTGCCCGGCTGCGCCGCCGCCGGGTGGGAGGCTGCCGCTCGTGGTGGAGAGGGGGCTGCGGGCGCCGGCCTGGCTGGAGGAGCTGGTGCGCACCAGCCGCCCGCCGGTGCCGTGGCGGGACGTGATCCGGTTCGCCCTCGTCGTCCCCGCCCCGCTGGCGCTCGCGCTGCTGATCGGCGGGACCGGCGGCAGCGCCCTGGGCGCCGGGGTCTTCGCCACCATGGGGTCGCTGGCCGCCACCCTCGCGCCGCAGTCCGGGCCGCTGCGCGTCCGGCTGCGCCGGGTCGCGGCCGCCTCGCTGCTGGGCGGCGCCGGGCTCGTCATCGGGCACGGCCTCACCGGCGGCGGCTGGCAGCCGGTGGTGCTGATCGCGGTGGTGTCCGCGGTGTCGGCGCTGCTCAGCTCCATCAACGGCGCGTACTCCCTCGGCGCCCTGCAGCTGCTGGTCTACACCGCCATCTCCTCGGGGCTGGTCACTCCGCTGTCGACGGCGGCCGAGGTGGGGTACTTCCTCTGCGGCGCCCTCTGGAGCACCCTCGCCGTCCTCCTCCAGGCCCGCACCGAGCCGGCCGACCCCGACCGGGCCGCCGTCGGCGCGGTGTTCGACCGGGTCGCCGCGCTGCTGGAGTCCATCGGCACCGACCGCACCGAGGAGGCCCGCCGCGCGCTGACCCTGGCCCTCAACGACGGCTACGACCGGGTCATCCACGCCCGCAGCCGGTCGGCCGGGCGCAGCCGCGAGCTGGCCCAGCTGGCCGGGGTGCTCAACGCCGCCGCGCCGCTGGTGGAGGGTGCGGTGGCCAGTGCCCGGGCCGGGGTGCCCGCCGACTCCCGCGACATCGGCGCCGCCCACGCGCTCGCCGCCGCGGTCACCCAGCGCCGGCCGGTGCTCGGGGAACGCCCGGCCCGGGTCGAGAACGGGCCGGCGCAGCGCCGCGCGGTCCGGCACGGCATCCGGCTGGTCTGGAACGTCGTCGGCGACCCGGAGGAGCGGGCCTCGGCCGCGGTGGTCCGCACCGACCTGGACCGGCGGGTGCAGCTGCACGACCTGCTGGACAAGACCGTGGGCAGCGCCGACGCCCGGGCCTTCGTCGTCCGGCTGACGCTGTGCATGACCGTCGCCGAGATCGCCCGCCAGCTGCTGCCCATCGAGCGGCCCTACTGGGTGCTGCTCACCGTCGCGATCGTGCTCAAGCCGGACTACGGCTCGGTGTTCACCCGGGCGGTGCAGCGCGGGGTGGGCACCGTGCTGGGCGTGCTGATCGGCTCGCTGCTGCTGACCTTCCTGTCCCGGGACGCCTGGGTGCTGATCCCCATGGCGCTGGCCGCCGGCGCGCTGCCGTGGGCGCGCAGCGGCAACTTCGGGCTGTTCTCGGTCTTCCAGACCCCGTTCATCATCCTGCTGCTGGACCTGGCCACCCCCAGTGGAGCGCAACTGGTCGGGGCTCGGCTGGTGGACACCCTGATCGGCTGCGGCATCGTGCTGCTGTTCGGCTACCTGCTCTGGCCGCAGACCTGGCGGGCACCGCTGGACGACGCGCTGCGGGGTGCGGCGCTGGCGCTGGAGCGCTTCATCGACGCTGCCTTCAACGAGACCCCGGAGCAGACCCGCCGGGCCCGGCGGGCCAGCTACCGGGCGCTCACCGAGCTGCAGACCCAGCTGCAGCGCCGGCTGGCCGAGCCGCCGCCGATCAGCACCCGGGCCGCGGCGTGGTGGCCGGTGATCGTGCAGCTGGAGCGGACCTCGGACGCCGTCACCGAGGCCGTGATCGCGATGCGCACGGGCGAGCCGGCGCCGGCGGCCGGCCACGTCGCCGTGCTGCGCAAGGCCGTGCGGCAGTTGGAGGAGGACCTGCGCGAGCACCGGGTGCCCGACGACGCCGAGATCGACGCCGAGGGCGTGCTGGCGCCGGTGGCGCGGGAGATCGACGCCGCCCGCCGGTTGGTCCGGGAGACCACCCCGGGACGCCGGGTGGGGGTGCGCGGCACCGACGACTGAGGCCCCCACCCGGACAGGTGGGGGCCTCGGTCTGGCAGACCCGGCGACGGTGCCGCTCCCCGAGGCCTCGGCCCCGCCGGTCGTGCAGCAGCTCGCCGGCGGTCAGCCGGCCGTCACCGCCGGTCGCAGCAGCGCCCCGGCCGCCGCAGCCGGCAACGGCCGGTGCAGCAGGTAGCCCTGGGCGAGGTCGCACGCGCCGGCCTGCAGCCAGGCCAGCTGGTGCGGCTCCTCGACGCCCTCCGCGACCACGGTCAGCCCGAAGGTGTGCGCCGCCTGGATCATCAGCGCCACCAGTTCCCGGTGCCCGGGGTCGGTGGAGGCGATGAAGCTGCGGTCGATCTTGAGCGTGTCGATCGGCATGTGCCCGAGCTGCCCGATGGAGGTGTAGCCGGTGCCGAAGTCGTCGATCGCGATCCCTGCGCCGATCGCCCGCAGCGCGGCGAGGTGGTCCATGGCGGACGGGTCGTCCACCAGCACGGTCTCGGTGACCTCCAGGACCAGCAGGCAGGCCGGCAGGTCCGCGGCCGCCAGGGCGTCCACGACGTCCTGCACGACCCGGCGGTCGGCCAGGTGCCGCCCGGAGATGTTGACCGCCATCGTCGGCTCCGGCCCGTCCGCCTCGATGCCGGCGCCGGTACGCCACTCGGCCAGCTGCCGGGTGGCCTCGCCCAGCACCCACCGGTCCAGCTCGCAGATCAGCTGCGAGGCCTCGGCGATCGGGATGAACTCGTCCGGCGGGACCAGCCCGTGCCCGGGGCGGGCCCAGCGCACCAGCGCCTCGTAGCCGGTCAGCCGGCCCGAGCCGGTGTCGACGACGGGCTGGTAGTGCAGCTGGAACTCCCCGGCGGCCAGGCCCTCGGAGATCGCGGCCTCCAGCTCGGCTCGGGCGGTCAGCTGCGCACGGAGTGCCTCGTCGAACATCTCGGCCCGGCCGCGCCCCTGCTGCTTGGCCCGGTAGGCGGCGGTGTCGGCCTCGGCGAACAGCACGTCGGCGTCGACGGTCGAGTCCCGGTTCACCGCCACCCCGACGCTGGCGCCGACCCGCACCGCGCGGCCGGCGACGGTGATCGGCTCGCTGATCCGGGCGATCAGCCGCTCGGCCAGCTCCAGCAGGTCGCTCTCGGTCTCGACCGGCTCGACCAGGACGACGAACTCGTCGCCACCGAGCCGGCAGACGACGTCCCCGGCGCGGACGGTGTCGCGCAGCCGGCGGGCCACCTCGCGCAGGACGTCGTCCCCGCTGGCGTGGCCGTGGGTGTCGTTGACCGCCTTGAAGCCGTCCAGGTCGACGAACAGCAGCCCGGTCATCGAGCCCGAGCGCTGGCCGCGGAAGAGCGCCGACGCGGTGAGCTGCAGGGCCTGGGCCCGGTTGGGCAGTTCGGTGAGCGGGTCGTGTGCGGCCTGGTGGGCGAGGGCGGACTGCAGCTCCTCGCGCTGCCGCACCGACGCGACGATCTGCTGCACCGACGCGTGGACGACCTCACCGAGGGGGCCGGGCAGCGGCTGCTCGAGCAGTGCGTTGGACAGGTCCCCGCGGGCCACGGCCCGGGCCTGCTCCTGGATCCGCCGCAGGCTGGCCACCGCCGAGCCGAGCGCCGCCGAGACGGTGCGGACCTCACGGGGCCCGCCGGACTCGACCTCGACCAGGACGCCGCGGCTGACCTGGTCGGCCTGCCCGGCGAGCAGGCCGAGGGAGCGGGAGACGGAGCGGCCGAGGTAGAGACCGCCCAGCACGGAGACGAGGAGCAACGCCATGGCCATCGCCAGCGTGGTGGTCCGCCGGGTGTTGGCCTGGTCGCGGTCGGCGGACGCCGAGGACTGGGCGTTGCTCGCGGCCGTGTCGACCAGCCCGGTCAGCATCGCGTCGCGGGTGGCGCTCTGGAACAGCAGGGGCACCAGTTGCGGCACGGCCAGTGAGGGCGCGCCCACCCCGGCGGACGGCGCCAGGACGGCGTCCAGGCTGGTCGTGACCGGGGACGCTCGGACCTGCTCCCACCGGTCGGCCAACGCGGGCTGGGAGAGAACCTGCATCTGGTCGACGGCGTCGGTGTAGGCCAGCCAGCCGGTCTCCCAGGCCAGCCTCGAGCCGATCAGCGAGTCCGAGGTGTCGTCACCGAACATCGCGCCGAGGAACAGCGGCATCTGCCGACTCGCGGCGGTGGCCAGCTCGGCGGCGATCTGGACGTCCTGGATGGCCCGCTGGGTGGCGGCCGGCACCCCTTCGGCGGCAGCCGCGGAGGCAGCTGTCTGCTGGGCGTGCATGAGCTCGCTGGAGATCGTCAGGTACTGGAGGTAGATGCTCTCCAGCTCGACCTGCTGGCTGTCCGCGCTGTCGCGCAGCGCCCGGACCTGCTCGGCAGCACTGTGGGCAGCGCCCGCGCCGTAGCTGCTGCGCGCGGCCAGGACGAGCGCGTCATCGGTCACCGCACGGGCGACCTCCTGGGTCGAGACGGCCTGTGCGCGCTGCGCCGTCAGCATGTCCGCCGGCAGCCCCAGGGCCGCAGCCGTCGCGGGGTCGTCGATCACGCCCAGCGCCAGGGTCGGCAGGATCTCCTGTTCCACGCCACTGCGGGCGGTGTCCAGCTGCGCCAGCGCCCGCACCGCGGCCTCGGCCCGGGCGGCGCTGGCCGCCTCGTCCACCCGGGAGCGGGTCATCACCGCCGTCAGCGCCACCACCCCGGCCAGGGGGACCAGCACGAGAGCGGTGAGATACGCCCACAGCGGCGCGCCACGGCTCCGTCGTCGCAGGGCAATCCTGGTCCTTCGCATGGGGCGACATCGACGGTTGCAGCGTGGTGGCTGAGCGGATCACCCCGATGGGGTGAGGGGTGGGCGCGGCAGGGATCGAACCTGCGACCGCTCGCTTGTAAGGCGAGAGCTCTACCGCTGAGCTACGCGCCCGGACGGCCAGGGCGCTCCCCCGGCCGCACAGAGGTCCGGCCGCTACCCCGCCGCGGGGAGCGCGGCGACGGCGTCCTTCCAGCCGGACTGCGCCCGCGCGTCCCCGGGGGCGTTGACCTCGGCGAAGGCAACCGTGCCCGCGGCGTCGACCAGGAACGTGCCGCGCACCGCCATGCCGGCCTTGTCGTTGAAGACGCCGTAGGCCTGCGCGGTGGCTCCGTGCGGCCAGAAGTCCGACAGCAGCGGGAAGCCGAAGCCCTCCTTGTCCCGGAACGCCTTGAGGCTGAACGTCGGGTCGGTGGAGACGGCCACGACCTGCACACCGGCGCCGGTGTAGTCGGCCAGCTCGTCGCGCAGCTGGCAGAGCTCACCGGTGCAGGTGCCGGAGAAGGCGAACGGGTAGAAGACGACCAGGACCGGGGCGCCCCGCAGCTCGGCGAGGGACACGACCTGCTTGTCCTGGTCGGGCAGGCTGAACTCAGGCGCGGTGTCGCCGACGGAGAGGCTCATGGGCCCATCGTGCCGCACCCGGTGACGTGCTGGAGCGGCACCCTCGCGGGTGCTCGCGCTAGCGGCGGGAGCGGGCGGCCTTGGGGGTGACCAGGCGGATGCCCGACCAGTCCTTGGCCGCCGAGATGCTCGACGTCTGCTGCAGCCCGGCGGTCGGTGCGGCCTCGGTGACGTCCCCGGGCTCCACGTGGCCGGCGCGCCCGGACTTGGGCACGAGCAGCCAGACCACGCCGTCCTCGGCCAGTGAGGCGATCGAGTCGACGAGGGCGTCGATCAGGTCGCCGTCCTCCTCCCGCCACCAGAGCAGGACGACGTCGGCCACCTCGTCGGAGTCCTCGTCGACCATCTCACCGCCGGACAGCTCGACGACCGAGTCGCGCAGGTCCTCGTCGGCGTCCTCGTCCCAGCCGAGCTCCTGCACGACCATGCCCGGCTTGATCCCCAGCCGGGCAGCCATGCTGGTGCTGCCCGAGTCGACGCTCATCCCTGCTGTTCCTCCGTGTGCTCGGTCGTCCGGAGTGCTCCGGACGTCGTCGGTGTGCGAGTGCTCCCGGGGGTGCCGCGCCATGTGGTGCGGAGCCCGGTGACAGCTGATCTGTGTGGATGGTGCCCTGTCCCGCCTCGTCCTGCCTGCCCGGGACCCCTCATCGCCCCCCGCACGGGGCGGATCGGGCCACCCCGGACGGCCGTGGGGAGCCGCAGGTGGCCGTCGTCCCGACGGGTGATCGGGACCTGCCGGCGACCGGCAGGAGCCGTTCCGACCTGACCATCCCACCCCCCTCGCCGGGTGCCGGGTGGCTGCCGGCGAGCCGTGCTCCCGGCGTCCGCCAGGGCACGGGTGCGTCGCGCCGGGGCCACCGTTGGAGCGGAGCGTAGGGCATCAGCGACCAGGCGCAAGGTCTCCGGGCGGGAGCGCAGGGCCACCGCCGTCCCGCCTGTCAGGACGAAACGAGCGGGTCGCGTGACGTGCGCCGCTCCGGCAGGAGACCATGGGGGCATGAGCGCACCGCAGCAGTCGGACGGAGACCCCGCCCGCACCAACGGCACCCCCCGCGCGGTCATCACCGACGGTCGGCCCAGCCAGCTCCCCGACACCGACCCCGACGAGACCCAGGAGTGGCTGGACTCGCTGGACGCGGTCGTCGACCACGCCGGCCGTGGCCGCGCCCGCTACCTGATGCTCCGGATGCTCGAGCGCAGCCGCGAGCAGCAGGTCGGCGTCCCGGCGCTCCGCAGCACCGACTACATCAACACGATCCCGCCGGAGCGCGAGCCGTGGTTCCCGGGCGACGAGGACGTCGAGCGCCGGATCCGCGCCTACATCCGGTGGAACGCCGCGATCATGGTCCACCGCGCGCAGCGTCCCGGGATCTCCGTCGGCGGCCACATCTCCTCCTACGCCTCGTCGGCGTCGCTGTACGAGGTGGGCTTCAACCACTTCTTCCGCGGCAAGGACCACCCCGGCGGCGGTGACCAGGTCTACTTCCAGGGCCACGCCTCCCCCGGCATGTACGCCCGCGCCTACCTCGAGGGCCGGCTCGACGAGCACCAGCTCGACGGGTTCCGCCAGGAGGTGAGCCACCCCGGCGGCGGGCTGTCGTCCTACCCGCACCCGCGGCTGATGCCCGACTTCTGGGAGTTCCCCACCGTCTCGATGGGCCTGGGCCCGATGAACGCGATCTACCAGGCCCGGTTCAACCGGTACCTGCACGACCGCGGCATCGCCGACACCTCCGACCAGCACGTCTGGGCGTTCCTCGGCGACGGCGAGACCGACGAGCCCGAGTCGCTGGGCCCGATCGGGCTGGCCGCGCGGGAGGAGCTGGACAACCTCACGTTCGTCATCAACTGCAACCTGCAGCGCCTCGACGGCCCGGTCCGCGGCAACGGCAAGATCATCCAGGAGCTGGAGTCGGTCTTCCGCGGCGCGGGCTGGAACGTCATCAAGGTGGTCTGGGGCCGCGGCTGGGACAAGCTGCTGGCCGCCGACCGGGACGGTGCCCTGGTCAACCTGATGAACTCCACCCCCGACGGGGACTACCAGACCTACAAGGCCGAGGACGGCGCCTACGTCCGCGAGCACTTCTTCGGGCGCGACCCGCGCACCCGCAAGCTCGTCGAGGGCATGAGCGACAAGGAGGTCTGGGACCTCCAGCGCGGCGGGCACGACTACCGCAAGGTCTACGCCGCCTACAAGGCCGCCATGGACCACAAGGGCCAGCCCACGGTCATCCTCGCCAAGACGATCAAGGGCTGGACGCTGGGCAGCCACTTCGAGGGCCGCAACTCCACGCACCAGATGAAGAAGCTGACGGCCGAGGACCTGGCCAACTTCCG
>Ga0210040_10002730_pt1 | contig 24599 bp, 3 predicted proteins | sample CryGeyCG12114_NA_FD_185462 | JGI IMG/M metagenome (GOLD analysis project Ga0210040, IMG submission 185462) | Groundwater microbial communities from aquifer - Crystal Geyser CG19_WC_8/21/14_NA (SPAdes) (version 2) | ecosystem: Environmental > Aquatic > Deep subsurface > Groundwater | place: USA... | reverse complement strand
GGGGGCAGCTGGAATGCCGAAGGGGTGGGGGGTTGGGGGGTTGATGGCTGTGTGAGGTTATAGTAGGAGGATTTAAGTTTGATAGGTCAGAATGAGATGGATATCAGGTTCGATCTTTAATAATACGACTGCATCGTACTCGCTACGGTGTGTAACATCAAACATGTCTGAATTTACTAGAATGCAGTGAATAGTTAATTTGCGTTCATAGTGAGGTGGTGGTCGTGTCGCGATGCTAATTTGGCTACACTGTGTACGTTAGCATATCGGTTAAAGATGGTTGAGTATATCGGAGATAGAAAGAACCATGTACACTTCCTACGCACCAGCGATGAAGAAGACTCGAGTGCAACCACATCTTCCAAATGGGCATCCAATAACATGAAAGCCGTCGCTGTCAACAATGTCAAAGTCCCATTATCACCACAACCATTCCACATTGTGATCCCACACAGAACACTGTGCCTCCACAGTCATGAACAAAGAGCTCACTTCCCAACATATATCCGCCATATGTCCTCGTCATACCACTTCACCAAATCACACTCAACCTTACCAACCAAGAAAAAAGAACCAATCATGCAGGCCATGATCACCCTCATCACACTAGCCTCGCTAGCCCTCCAAGCTACCGCCCTCCCCAATAACATATTCGAGCACACTCCCAACGCGCTTAACCTATCCTCCCGCGCCGAACCCTCCATAGTCCACACCCTCCCCTTCCCTCCTAACCCACCCATCCTCCCACGCCACCTCACCCACACCAACACTACCTCCTCCAACACAACCTCAAACCTCACATCCACCTACCCACACACCCACCTCCCCCGCACCACCCACACCGTCGCCTACAAGTCCTGGATCGGCTTCATGGTCGTGGGATGCGTTGCCGCCGCCGCGTTCGTTTTTGTGCCTGCTGTTATGTATGCGTACGGACGGTGGAAGGGAAAGCGGGCGGACAAGGAGCAGATGGCGAAGGATATGGCGAATGAGGAGGTGGAGATGCGGTATAGGCGCATGGCGAGTAAGGTTGATGAGGGTTTGAGGGAGCCGGAGGAAGTGGCGGGGAGGGGGAGGGAGAGGGTTGATGGGTTTTGATTAAGTGAGGATCTTGCCTTCGTAGAGCTTCGATAGGGCGGTATAAGTCCGAGGTACTAAGGTTCGTTATAAAATGGTCTCTGCTCTCGAAAGGCAGAAGTTTCGCTGTCAGAGGGTAGACACCTATCGCGCTTGGGACTCTATCTGTGTAAGTCTTGAGCTAATGTTGAGATCTTGTGAGCGCATTGTATAATTAACATGAACAACTTTCTTCCGCTTTGATCTTGCTTGCATTGTGAATTATCCTGTAAAACTGTCACTAACCTCAATTCAACACACAACGTGAATATCGTGGGGAGATTCTGTCCCGCTTTTGAGAATTTAGTAAAGACATCGAATTTCTGACATTAGGTTGGATGGAGGTCAAGGCGATGGAAGTGCTAACTAGCTTCGGTGACGTCACAATTCTGTCTCAAGTCACCCATCATCCCAACGCTCTCACGAACCATACATTGTACCGCACTCAACATATGCGATTTTCTTACCAAGCACCCGAAAGGCGGTTTCACTTCGTGATGGAGCGCGAAAGTTACCATGCTGCGAGCTGCCTAACCGGTTTTGGACATTTCAACGGCCAAGGTGAACAGCCACTCATCGCCAAACCGGACACGAGGGCTACCAAACTGTCTTCGGAATGAAGTCAACACATAATGTCAGCAGCTTCATACTACTGCAGGCTCACTTCGCCTTGAATGTCAGCACCCTGTTGCTGAATTACTGCATGCGGAACGTTTTTGTTGGAAACCTCAGCCTCCAATGGCCAAGCCAGCCAACTCAGCCTTGTGCAAGCGGTGAAATGAATCTTGGCAGGTACTACGACCAACTGTGACCAATGATCTCGACATTCAGCGGTACACTTTGCATCGTCTTCTTCGAAAATGCTAAATCGGGGATGGCGAGCGTGTATAGCATGATGTCAGCCTAGATTTCGACAGCGTGTGGAGATGCACCATGCAATCTATAAAGATGGAGGCACGAGTATATCCATGGTGTTATATTTGCATTCCACACATTATACTTCCCCCAGCATCTCCTCAAAGATGAAGACATCCTTATCGTACGCCGCAGCAGCGGCAATCTGCTTTCAGAGTGCTTTCGCATCCCCTCTAAGCTCGAGAGACAACACCACGGTGCAGTACAGCTTCAAAAATGTGAGTCTACGCTCACTTTCGGTATACTTGGGTTCATTTGTTGACTGTCGCAGTTGACCGCTAGCCCCGAGCTTGTGTGGAAGCCATGCTACCAGAACTTGTGAGCAAACGTTCTCTATGATACAAAACTTCTTACTAACTTCCGTCAGCACATGTGCCTTACTAGAAGTGCCGCTCGACTACACCAATGCCTCCGTTGGCACGACTCACATCGCCATCATCAAGAAGCCGGGCGAAACATCCGACGCTCAGGAAGTTCTCGTGAACCCTGGAGGACCTGGTGGATCATCGGTGAGCATGGTCATTATAGATCACGAGGCAATACAGGAGAAAATTGGCACCAAGTATGCACTAGTCGGCATTGATCCTCGTGGCATCATGAATAGCGGACCATCCAGCGACTGCTTCCCTGGCTACTCCCACGTCGCACGTAACGCCTTCTTTGCAGAGGTCTTCGGACCAGCCGATATCGCTCACGACTACTTGCTAAAGAAGAACCACCAAGCACTACTTGAGTACGGCAGATGGTGCTCCCAGATCTACTCCGTCAATGGCACCGCGAGATACGCCAGCACCGTCGCCACAGCGCAAGACATGCTTCACTACATCCAACTGCGCGCCAAAGATCAAGGCAAGAAGTCAGAAGATGCGAAACTGTGGTTCTACGGCATCAGCTACGGATCAATTCTGGGACCGACATTCGCAGCACTCTATCCCGACCGCGTCGAGCGCATGATCATCGACGGTGTCTTGGCACTGGAGGATCACTACAACGGAGGCTGGGAAGGAGCTCTTGCCAACAGCGATGAGGCGGCCCGCTTTTGGTTCAAGCGATGCTTCGAAGCCGGGCCGCAGATCTGCGCTTTCCATCAGAACGCTACGTCGTGGCAAGAACTCGAGAAGCGCTACTGGAGCCTTTTGCACAATTTGAAGGAAAACCCCATCGGTCTTGGTGATCCCTTGTCACCCGCCGCCATCGAGTACGAAGAAAAAGAAGGCGCAATTATCACTCCTAGTGTCCTCACGTGGCAAGCAGTCGCCAGCCAATTGTTCAGTGCGTCGTACATCATCGACCCCATCTACTACCCAGCTCTAGATGCGACCCTGCTGGAGCTGCAAACTGGCCAGTACAATTCGACCCAAGCCATATCCCTCGATTCACAGATCTCCACGTACCGCCCGACGAACGATGACCGTATGGCCCGCGCTCTGGTGACTTGCTTGGACGCGCATGGACGCTCGAATTATACCAAGTTTGAAGATTACAAGGAGTTTATCTACGAGATGACGAACTCGAGTATCTACGCTGGGTTGAATGTTGCAACGTTCAGTGGGCCAGTTTGCAGTCAGCTTAACGTGTTTCCACCGGAGAGTCAGACGTTTGACGGTAAGTTTGAGGGTATTGCATGGCACGGAACGAGATGCTGACTATCTCCAGGTATACCTAAGTTGAACGGAAAGAGAGTACCGATCCTTTTCGTCAGCAGCATCGCGGATCCTGTCACGCCTCTTCCTGCGGCTCAGAAGATGCACTCGCAGTTTCCGGGCTCGGAGTTGCTGATTTTCAACAACAGTGGGGTAAGTCGTACCACTTTTCTGTCATAGCTTATGGGGTGCTAATTGGTGTTTGTAGCATTGCGCGCACTTCCAGAAAGCGGCATGCGTTTCGAAATACGAGAAGCAGTACATGCTCGATGGCACGCTTCCTCCGGCGAACACGACTTGCGAGGTTGACGAGCCGAATCCGTTTTTGATTGTGGCGAATCAGTTGGCGAATGCGACGCAAGGTTAGAAGTGAAAGACCTCTGGTTTTCTACATGAGCAATATCCTACATATCCGGTCCTAGACAACGTCGCCTCCACACAAGACTACACATTGTGGCTCTCGAACTCTCGACTATCATAGTACTCGTACCACTCATCTTCATCTTTCCGCACTTTGTTCTCCATGTTCCGCTTCCTATGTTCCTCGATGTCACGCTTGTCCTGTGTCTTTATGCTGCATTTCCCACATTCGCCATCTCTAACCTTATCACTGCGTTTTTCCGGGGAAGCTTTACACATTTCGTCTTCACAGGCTCTCAGTGTCTTCCATGGGTGCTCGCACCCCTTGTGATCGCCGACTTCGTAATAACACATGAAGGTCTTAAGAGATTGTACGAAAGAGCTGAGACTAATTAATTTGCACACTGGTATCTGCAAAACCAAGTCGTTCGCGTTCATGAGTAGATCAAGGGATGAAGAGCTTTTATATGAACCGATCGATATAGTCATGAAGGGTGAGTCTGGCATTACTCACACCCTGTCCGCGTCACACCTACTGACTAACCTACATTACCCATACGCTCTACTCATCATGGCTACAAACTCGCCATGCTGTGCTCTGTACGCAACACAGTAACTTCGAGTAAACACATAGCTAGTACGATCGGGAGGCTGTAGATCCCTTAATAATGTAGATTTCGTTGAGAATTCGAGAGCAGTGGTCGAAAGGGTGGTTTTGTACCGCGATGTCTTGTGACTCAATGCGTCGCTATGTGACTAGGGTAGCGCAGCGGCCACCATGGGGACCAAGCATCAATCTTTTAAACGCAGTCATAAGCCCATCTCTCCGCGCCCCTTGTACTCGCACTGTGTAAGGGAATCGCATCGAATGTGAGAAGTGGCGATCTTCCGCAAGCGCAATCTACAACCTTCAGGCCGCCACATGGTTAGCTGCGCGCCCATAACATAGCGCTTATGTGTCATTTTCCAGTCTTGTTCCCGACAATCCTTCGAACAATAGAACACCGCCTTACAAGCAGCACAAGATTAGCTGAAACGGGGTTGTGAACACTACTTACGAATTTGACGAGCTGAATCAGCGAATGTGACACAAGGTTAGACGAAACAGGATCATGTTTGCTTCATTAGACGTTTGGTGTTAAACAGGACAGCAGACAAAGAATGGAAACCTTAATTAACGTAAACTAATATGGTATTAAAATAACATAGATTCCTATTTGATGACAATGATTCCTGTTCGACAACAACGATTCCTATCGACAATAACAATTCCTATTGATAATATAAATTCCTACTCGACAACATAAATTCCTGTTCTATAATACTTCTTAAGCCTTTGAAAAAATAGGTTAAACTATAAGCCTAACTTCGGCACTACGTTGCGCTAAGTGTAAGCAGCATTAGGTAGAAGACCCTAATAAAGCTAGATACTCTAGTATTATACGTAACTACTATAGAGATTACTACTTCTTCTACGTTTCTAATCTTTAGACGTAAGCTATATTATAGGCCTATATTATTACTCTAAGCTATAGCTTTATTTATAGTATTCTTAGAAGTACCTCTAATTACAGTAGCCTTCTATGTAAAGAGTTAGCTAAGCTTATCCTAGGCCTTAAGCGTTTATATCTAGAGTTAGTAATAATTAAGCTAAGTTAATCTAGGCTACTAGATTAAATTAATAGCTTTTTAGAAGTAGTAAGCTTAATTATTAGAGCTATTAATCTAAGATAAGTAAGCTTAATTAAGGCTTAATTAATAGCTTAATAGTCTTATATAGATACTAGTATTAGTATTAAGTTTTATTATCTTATATTAATATCTTATATAAAAGCTCTACTTTATTATTAGTAAGATACTTTATAACTTTATTATTATAGCTAAAGCTAGCTCTTAGCTACTATTATATATACTATATAGCTAATAAAAGCTAAAGTCTTAGATATTATTATTATAGCTCTAAGAAGTTACTAAACTTACTAAATATATACTTATACTTATAACTTAATACTAAGATAGAAAGTATATTAAGCGTAAGCTTACTAAAGTTAAGATAGTAATTATATAGCTTTACTTAGTATTTAATTAAGTTTTTAGTATATTCTATACTTCTTAAAGTAGCTAGTTTATAGTACTTCTATCTTATAAATTTATTTTTATTAGTACTAAAGCTATTAGCAATACTAGGATTAAGTATATTATTAATAGTATTATTTATATTACTTAGTATTACTACTAGTAGCCTCTTTAAGTATTTTATAGTATTATACTACGCTTAGAGGTATTTAAAGCCCTTATTTAAAGCTATAAGCTACTTAAGCTTTACTACTTATACTTTATTATAGTAAAATTTATATATTAAATAGAGTATTATAGTAGTATAGTATATAGGTAAAGTATCTAGTTTAGAGTAGTATTTATCTACTTTCTCTTAAGCTATATATATATTAGCTATAAGGTAGTTCTTAAGTATCTTATTAGCCTTATAATTAATATCTTTATATATATTAATATACTACTTATAGTAAGTTAGTAAGTACTTAGAAATAAGTATAATTTTAGTAATAGAGCTAAACTTATTACTTTTACTAGGCTTTTTAAGGCGCTTTATAGAGCTAGTATTACTATCTTTACTATACTCTTTAGTACTTTTACTATATCTTTTAAAGCGTTTTATAGTAGTCTTAAGTAGCTTTAAAGTATTTATATACTTTATAATTACTACTTAGTTAGTAGCTATAAAGCTATCTAATTATATCTATAGCTATATAATAAGTAGCTTATTATAATAACTTTATATAAAGGTATTCTCTTTATATACCTACTTTATATAGTAAGTAGTATATATATTAACTATAGATTATAGCTTTATAGTACGCTTAAAGTATAAGTAGTATAAGTTCTACTATATAATAATAAGTTTAATAAGCTTAAGGACCTTATAATTATTAGCTAGAGTATTAGATAGTAGCTTAGTATAAGTAAAGTACTAGTAGTCTTTAAAGAGCTTATATTATTATAGCGTTTTAATATAGTTAATAATACTAAGTAGTATACCTAGTAAGCCTATATACCTCTACTTCTCTATAAAGTTATACTTAGTAAAGAGCTCTTATATACTATTATTATTAAAAGAGGTAGTACTACCTTTACTTTAAAAGAGTATTTAGCTAATAAAGTTAAGCGTATAAAGCTTATAGTAGAGGTATTAATAGATAGTATTAAAGCTATACTACTAAGCTACTATTATAATAGTACTATTATTATTACTAGCGTTATTAAGTATAAAGTAGCTAATTAATTATAAAGTAATACTAAAATCTTCTAGTATCTTTATAATAACTTTAGCTATCCTCTTACTACTATAAGCGCCTATTAGCTATAGTAGCGTAATAAGTAAGTCTTAGAGCTTACTATTATAGTTAACGTAGTATATAATAATACTTAAGAAGCTATACTTACTACTTTTTATTATCTACCTATTAAAGCTAATATAGACTTTACTTAGTACTTATAATAACCTATAAACTATATATAGCTTTAGGTAATTATATAAGTATATAATATACTAAGAAATACTATTATAAGAGACCTAAAGTATAGCTTCTACTTATAAGTTAGTAGTACTTATAAGATGCTAAAAAGCTAGTAATTTAAACTTAGAGAGTAAGTAGTTATTCTCTATAAGCTAGCTTATAGCTATAAGCTTAAAGTACTAAGTATTAAAGCTAGAGAACTTATTAGTAACTACTTATTATTAGAATAGTAGTATAGAGGGCGCTAGTTCTACTTATATAGTATAAGATAGCCCTACGCTATATAAGATAGACTTTCTACTACTTCTAATAGTAGTAATTAGTCTATCTTTCTTAATAATTATATACTATCTTTACTTTATACTTATTCTTATATCTACTCTATAACTATATCTTAATATTTTAATTACTTTTCTTTAATACGTAATAGGAAGAGTAAAGATAGTACTTTAACTAAGACTTAGACTAAGTATTATAGAAACTCTATAAGAGAGTTAAAGCTAACTAGGCTTTAATAATCTTCTAGAATCTTCTACTTCTAAGATTATAAAGGTTAAAGATAAAGATTTCTAAAATAAAGCTTATTAAAGTAAGTTTAATAATAATAAAGAAGTATAGCTAACTTCTAATAAGCTTTAGTAGTCTTTTACTAAGCTATACTAGGCTATAATAGCTTAACTTAAAGTAAAATATACTATATAACTTAAAAAGTTAAAAGCTTTATATATATAGAAGTAATAAGAGCTTCTTTAAAAAGAGCTAAATATATTAAAAGTAATAAAGGCTTACTTTAATATAGGTAACCTTACTACTTTATACTTAAAGTATAGTAAGTAAGTAAAAAGAATAGTTATATTAGCTAAGCTATTATACTCTCTACTATATTTTAAAGCTCTTAAGAAGTTTACTTAATATAACTATACTAAGTTTAACTATTAAGAATATAACTATAAGCTATATTTTAAATACTTACTTATAAATTTCTTTATAAATAACTTAAAAATTAACTTTAGTATAATATATATATTAGAGCTACTAAAGTCTTTCTAGAGCGTATATACTTCTTTACTAAAGCTAGTACTTCTAACTTAGTATAAACTTAAGTAAGTTATACTTAATTCTCTTAAAATACTCTAAGAATACTAATAATACGCCTATAAGGTATTATATACTACTTTATAGTATATAAATTAATTACTAATAGACTTATTAGATTATCTTTACTTATATTAAGAAGAACTTAGTTTATTATATAGTAAGATAATAAAAGTACTAGAGTTTATAGTAGTACTATAAAAAGATATCTATAAAGATTTTATAAAGCTTCTAGTAGAGTAATATAATATACTTACTCTACTAAAAGAAGCTACTAATTTTAGCTATTATTAAAACTATAAAATAAAAGAACTTTAAAATACTTTAGTAAAGAAGAGTAAGTACTAGCTTTATATAAATTTAAATAAGAAAAAAGAGATATAAAAACTTCTAAAAAAAGCTAAGTATACTACTCTAAGCTAAAATAGCCTAAGATAGCTTATAGTAAATAGCGCTAATATAGATTACTTAAAGCTAACTTACTATAAGTATAGAGAAGTAGAGTATATTAAGCTTAACTATTTTAAGTTTAATAAGCTATAGTTTAGCTCTAGCTAATCCTCTATAAAAAAAAGTAAGAAGTAGAAAGACTAGAGGTCTACTTTACTACTTATATTATACTAAACTTTAAGAAGAAAGACTTTAGTACTTTTAAAAAAGCTTTATACTTAATACTATTATATCTCTTAATAGTAAAGCTATTAGTAGAATTAAGTACTTTTATAGATACTTTAATTAATAGAGGTTTCTAGCTTAATTTACTTTTAGTAAACCTAGCTAAAAAGCTAGATTTTCTAATTAACTCTCTTCTAAAGCTTATTACTAAAAATATAAATAAAAGAAATCTTTTAGTATATAAAACTACTACTATAGATACTACTATTACTAATTCTTATAGAAAGGTTAAGACTTTCTATATACTATTTATTATAGTAGAATTAGTAAAGTATAAAATATACTTTAGCTTACTTTAAGTTAATATAGTTAACTCTAAAATAAGCTATACTAGCTAGTATATACTTTTTTATAGAATAAAGGCTAAAAATATAGCTTAGTTTTAGAAAATAGCTAGTAAAGATACTATTAAGTTTAAGAAGATTATATATAATCTTACTATAGATTTATATATATATTTTATTAACTTTATAAGCTAAACTAAGCTAGAATAACCTAGTATAGGCTAAGTACTACCTAAGTATACTAAGTTTACTAATATAAGCTTAAAAGATAATTCTAAAATCTTTACTAAGTATAGTAAGTATAATTTAGCTATTAAACTAGTACTTAAAGCTATACTACTCTACTAACTCTTATATAACTTTTTACTAACTAAGTTAAAGATTTTAAAGAAGTACTTAAAGAAATATATAGTATAAGAATAGATCTAATAATCTAAATCTTTAGTAAAAGTACTTATACTCTTTACTAAAAAAAAAGATAAAAGCTTACGCCTTTATATAGACTATTAAGGTCTAAATAAGATTACTATTAAGAACTAAAGTTCTCTTTTTTTAATTATAGAGTTTTTAGAGTATCTTACTTAAGCTAAGTAGTTTATAAAGCTTAATATTTAAGAAGCTTACTATAAGCTTAGAATTAAAGAAAGTAATAAGTAGAAGACTACTTTTTATATAAGGTATAGTTATTTTAAGTATACTATTATACTTTTTAGCTTTATAAATACTCCTACTTAGTTTTAAGGCTTTATTAATAAGATATTAACTAGCTTAATTAATATATCCTATATTATCTACTTAAATAATATTCTTATCTTTTCTAATACTAAGAAATAGTATATAGAGTATATTAAAGAAGTACTTATAAGATTATACTATATAAAGCTATATATTAAGCTTAAAAAGTATAAATAGTATATATAGCGTATAGAGGACTTTAGCTATATTATTATACTAAAAGGTATTAGTATTAACTTAGAAATAGTTAAGACTATTTAAGAATAGCTACTACTATATATAGTTTATAATATCTATATATTTATAGGCTTTATAAACTACTACTACTAATTTATTACTAGTTTCTCTAAATTAGTATTACTCTTAACTATTCTTACTTAGAAGAGCCTAAGTATAGCTAAAAGTAGTCTTTAAATAAAGAGAGAAGAGAGTTAATACTTAGATATTAGAGAGAAAGGTAAAGCTACCTTTTAAAGCCTTAAGAATATATTTTTAGAAGTTCTTATTTTAGCTTATTTTAAGTAAGGAAAAAAAATAAAAGTAGAAGTTAATACCTCTAGTAGTACTATATATAGTATTTTAAGCTAACTAGTACTAAAAGAAAGTAAAAAGCTTTAATAGTAGCTTATTAACTTCTTCTTATATAAGCTAATTATAGTAGAGTATAACTATAATATATATAATTAAGAACTACTTATAATTATTAAAAGCCTAAAATACTAGTAATAATACTTTAAGAGTATCTATTTTAAGATCCTAACTAATTATTAAAACTTAAAGTAGTTTATAAAGACTAAAACTCTTAATTACTACTAAGTATAATCTTACTTAGTATTAATATAATATAACTTTATACTTAGCTATTACTCTAGAGTTACTAATTTTATAGATAGCTCTTTAAAGTAGCCTAACTATATAGTAGAGGTATAAAAGTAAGCCTAGAAGTATAACTAAGTATTTATATAACTACTATATAATATTCTATCTAAGTAAGATAAAGATATACTTCTAGTAGTAGCTATTACTATATAAGTATTAGAATAGACTAAAGAATAGTTTAAGCTAAAAAAGGCTTTCTACTAGTTCTAGAAAGCTAAATAAATAGCGCCTAGAGAACTAGAAGCTATAGATAAAAGAAGTATACTAAAAAAAACTTCTAAAAGTATATTTAATAAATTATTAAAAGAGGTAAGCTAAACTAGCCTAGACTATTCTATAGTAGAGTATAATAGCGTAAAGATACTTACTACTACTAAAGAAAAGGTAGAAGCTATAAAGCTATACTATAATAACTTAATAGCTAGTTATTTTAGTATATAACGTATATTAAAGAAGCTCTAATACTAATATACTTAAAAAAAGATATAAAAGGATATTACTAACTACTATTAGGCTTATATACTCTACTATAAGGTAACTTTAGCTTAATATAAACTATATAAGTTACTTACTCTTTTACTACTACTTTAGTAACTATAGAAAAATATTATAATAGATTTTATTATAGAACTTTTTCTAAGTAAGTTCTCTAGTCTAGTATATAATATAATACTTATAATAGTATACTACTTAACTAAAATAGTATACTATATACTAGTATAAAGTAACTAAGATAGTACTAATCTAGCCTAAGTATAGATTAAGGAGGTTATTATCTCTATAGCGTTCTAAAGAAGGTAATCTTAGATTATAGCTTAATTATAAATATAAAATACTAAGATACTTTCTAATATTACCTTAACTTAAAAAGAGTTCTCTTATTAGCTTTTTACTCTTAAATAGATAAGTAGACTAAAAAGTAGAACTAGACCTTTAAATAGTACTTTTATTACTACTATACTCTTAAGTAGAATAATTAAGTATTATAGTTATTACTTATAGAGTTTATATATAATAATAGTATATACTCTACTATAAGTATAATACTATTTATAGCTAACTATAGTATAGACTTAACTAGCCTAGAATAGCCTAATATACTTCTAAGTAAAAGAGAGTTATATATAGTAAATATACTTACTATATAAGTACTTAAGACTATAGTAAAATACTATAAAAAGATCTTTATAGCTAATACTTATTAGAAAGTATATACTAATAAGAAGAGATTACTTATTCTCTTTAAAAAAAAAGATAAAGTAATAGTTTCTATATATTATATATAGTCTATAAAGCTAAAATATAAGCTAGACTAGAAGTATATTAGTTTAAGAACTATTAAGACTAAGATTAGTCTATTAGCGTTTAAAGTAACGCTACCTAAGTTAAATAGTATTTACTTAGTATTTTATACTTTATTATTAGAGCCTTTTAACTTAAAAGAACTTATCCTATACTCTAATATCTTAATTATAGATATACTTTATAATTTTAGAGATAATATATATAAAGTAGATAGAATAGTTAATTAAAAGAAGAATAAAAATAACTAGTAAAAGTATTTAGTTAAATAGTATAGTTATTTTAATAAAGAGAACTTATAGGAACTAGAGCTAAATATTTTAGAAACTATAATTAAATAGTTTTAAGATAAAGTAAGTATATAACTAAGATAAAAAGTAAAAGTAGTAAAGCTAGTAAAGTATTAAAGTTAACTACTAAAAAAAAAGAGAAGTAAAAATAATAAAAATTAAGTTACTAGTAAGCTAGAAGCTCTATTTTAAGCTATACTAATATAGATTAGACTAGAATAGCCTAATATAGAGTAAGTAAGCCTATATAATCTTATAATTATTAATAATATATAATAATAAACTTTTAGAATACTACTATATTAAGCTTAAAAATAATTATAAAAAAACTTATATTAAGAAAAAAAGTAGTTATATAAGATTATTATAAGAAAAGAAGTAGAATTCTTATTAAGTATTTTAAAAAAAAGAAACTCTTTAGTAAGCTAAAGATAAACTTTTAAGTTATCTTAGCTTAACTACTTCTATCTAAAGTAAAATAGCCTAGTTTAGTCTATATCTACGTAAAATACTAAATAATACTTAAGTAAAGCTTTTTTTAAGGTTACTTAACTCCTTTTTAGTAGCGTTAATTTTCTTAGTAATTTAGCCTTTTATACTACTTAACTTACTTATAGTATTATCTACTAAGTTTTAGATTATAGTTTTAAGATAATAAATCTTACTAATAATATTAATATAGTTACTACTAGTATACTTAGCTTAAAAGAGAGTTAGTATAGGCTAATATAAGCTAATATAAGCTAACTTACTATCTTCTTAAGAGTTCTACTATCTTTAGAGTACTTATAAGTATATTTAGTAGCCTTAGAGTTTTAAAAAGAGTACTTAGCTATATTCCTAGTAGTAATATCTAGCTTAAAGTATTTATAGCCTTTAAAAGTAATACTTAAGTAAAGAAAGTTATCTTCTTTAATAGTACTAAAGTAAGTACTAAGCTTACTTAAATAAAAGATATATAAAGTACTATATAGTAGTTAACTTTACTATACTTTATATAAAGCTATAATAGCTTATACTAGCTTAGAGTAGTTACTACTAGTAGTACTAGTATTATAATACTTACTTTAAAGCTATTTAGCTACTCTTTAGTATACTAAACTTTATACTTAAAGTAAAAGAAAATACTAATACTACTATTAGCTATAGTAGCCTAGCTATCTTAAGCTAAGATAGTAGTAATATACTTAGAATTAAGCTTATAGCTTATATAGCTTTTAGCTTTTACTTTATAAAATAAAGTATAGATCTTCTTAAAGTTACTAATAAGAGCTTTAGAAACTTAAGAATATATTAGTATATACTAGATTAGCTTATAATAGCCTATATTAGGCTACTTTAGGTTAACTTATAGTAACGTATAGCTAATTATTAAAAAAGTAGCTAATATACTTTATACTCTAAATAGTAGTACTATCTTTAACTTATATAACTTAAGTAGAGAAGAGTTTATTTAGATTATTATTATTATAGTTAAGTATATAGTAACTAACTTTACTAAATATAAAGAAAGTACTTTTACTAAAGTAAGCTATATAGTATATATAATAGTAATAAGTTAAAGTATTATTAGCTATAATAAAGTCTAAGACTTTATAATAATTTATAATAGTATAGAAGAAGTTATATAGAAGTATTATAAGTAAGAAGAGTATAAATAGAGCTATAATAAAGTATAATAGATAGCTAGTAGTCTCTATTATACTATTAGCTTCTACTTTACTTTAATAGTAGTACTATAGAGTACTTAAAAGTACTTTAAGCTATAATAGGCTATTATATACTTAAGTATATTAACTACTAAAAAAGATAAAAGTTAAAAAACTTACTAAAGTTTAGAAGTAAAGTATAAGAGTAATAGAGTAAAAGAGTTAAAAGATCTCTTTATATACTCTTACTACTAGTTTACTTACTTAGCCTATACGCTCTATATACTATAAGTAAAAGTAAAGAGTAAAAGAAAAAGTAAAAGTAAATTATTACTTTATTAGAGTAGTATATCTATAGCGTACTCTACTACGTATCTATACTCTTACTTCTCTACTCTACGCCTATCTAGCTTAGTATAGGCTATCTATATTTACTATACTATATAATATCTATAGATACCTTAATTAAAGTAATTAAATATAAGAAAAGAGATATTATTAAAATAGTAGTATAGAAAGCGCTAGTTCTACTTATATAGTATAAGATAGCCCTACGCTATATAAGATAGACCTTTTACTACCTTTAATAGTAGTAATTAGTCTATTCTTCTTAATAATTATATACTATTCTTACCTTATACTTATTCCTATATCTACTCTATAACTATATTCTAATACTTATAATATATTATTATTACCTTAAAGTATATACTAGAGCTATAAAGGCTTTATAGTAGTAGTTATCTTACTAGGCCTATAGAGGCTATAGCTATACCTAAAAGCTTCTAGGTATTACGCTACTAAGGTTATTAAAAGCGTTATTTTATATAATCTAAAGCCTAAGTTAGTTATCTTATACTTATAGTAGTACTAATATATAAAGTATATTCTACTAAAGTCTTTTAGTAGTATAATATAGTACTTAAAAGTATAAATCTAGCTTTTCTTAGAGTACTATAATATAGGTAGTTTTATATATTAGAGTAAGTAAGTTTACTTAAGGCTAGTAAAGTTATCTATAAAGCTCTTTTTAAAGGCTTTATCTATAAGCTCTTTAGTAGCTACTAATAAAGCTACTATTACTCTCTTACTACTATAAGAGTTCTAAGGTATAGAGCTACTAAGAGAAGCTAGTAAGTACTAAGGCTTAGCGCTACGCTAGTAGTATATAGGCTACTCTACTAAAGTTATCTTTATATAAGCGCTCTTATAAAGTAGCTCTTTACTATAGTAACTTTATAATTTAACCTATATCTATTATCTAATCTTTAAGTAACTTTTATATATTACTATAGTTAAAAAACCTTTATAAACTACTCTAAGAGCCTTTATATATTAATAGTACCTATAGTAACTATATACGTAACTATAGTAGCTATACTTATACTTAAAAGAGCTTAGACTCTATTAGATAAATAAGTAATACTTAATTATCTTATTACTTCTATACTAGCTAGTAGCTTAAGTAAGTACTACTATATAAGCTAGTAGGCTATACTTCTAAATAACGTAATTACTATAATTATAAAGAAAAACTACCTTCTAGAAACCTAAGAGACCTAAAGCACTATAAAGACTAGCTAGACTATTTAAGAATTACTCTTATATAATAAAAGAGTATATAACCTAACTAACCTTTATTAAATACTAAGTAGATTCTAAAATACTAAATAGTACTCTTAAGTTATTAATAATAACTTACTAGTTAATAGTAAAGATAAAAATAAAGACTATACTCTTAAAAGTATTACTTACTATAAGAAAGGTAAAGGCCTACTATATAGTAGTATAAGTAGAAAATATAGTATAAGTAGTAGCTTAAGAAAGACTTACTATTCTTTTATTAGTATACTTTTAGTATATATAACTTATAAGCTCTTCTTCTTTCTTAAAGTAACCTTTAAAAGTAGTGCGCTAGATAGTAGTAAAATATTCTTTAATAACTTTAAGTAGAATATATAAGATAAAAGTTCTTTATTTTACTTAATAGTCTTATAACTAGCTATATAATGCGCCCTTTTAGGCTCTTCTAAGCTATAGTAAACTTCTATCTTTATTTACTTTAACTCTAATATAGCTAAGTTTATAGTTTATAAAAAAGATAATAAGAGTAATAAGATAGATATAGGAGAAGTAAACTTTAAGACTTTAAAAGCGCTCTAGAAGGGTAGCGATAGAGAATAACTTAAAAAAGTTAAATCTTAGTATAATATAGCTATTACTACTATTTAAGAGTTAGTATAAGCGTATTATAACTTATTAAGATAGGTAGAAGTTAAGACCTAGTATATAGAACGTATAAGTAATATTACTATATAAATTAAGGTAAAGATAACCTAGCGTATTACTACTCTTATAACGTAAGAGGCTAAGCTAATAAAATCTATATAAGACTTCTAATAGTAAGTTAACTAGCTTAAAGATAAGCTTAATATTATAGAGGTTAATAAGATAGAGGCTAAGTAATAGCTAGAAGTAGCTAAGAGCTAGACTACTACTACTAATAGTAAAGTAGTTAAACTTAAAGTAAAAGTCCTTAAGGTCTAAGAAGAGAAAGATAAATATAAGATATTATATAGATAATAGTATACTACTTACTCTAAGGTTATTAAGACTATATAAGAGTTAGAGTACTAGTTAGTAGATACTTAAGAAGAACTCTATTAAGAGCGTAAGTAAAAAAAGAAATCCTTATATATATATAAGCTCCCTAAAGGCTTACCTAACTCCTCTAATAATAACTTATTATCCTCTAATAATAATAATAATAAATCTAATTAAGGCGCTAGAGGGCTACTAAAGCTACTACGCTACTTACTATCTTATAACTAATATAATAAAGATAATAACTAAGATAACTACTTAAGAAAATATTACTTATAATTAAAGTTATAATACTCTTATAGCTACTCTTTATCCTAAGCCTAATCTTACTACTAACCTACTAAATAACTTAAGCCTAAAGTATTTATAAGAGCTAAAAGCTCTACGTCTATAGTATATATATAATAGAAGATAGATATTAAGATATAGTTCTTACGCTACTATAAGGACTTTAATATAGAGTAAGCTAAGCTTATCTATCTATAATAAAAGACTAAAAATAATACTTAGAGTAATATTATATATAGCTACCTTATTAAGAGCTATAGATTTTAGTATAGCTATAAAGTTTAAGAAATACTAGACTTAGTCTATAAGCCTCTTAGTACGCTCTATAAGGTAAATACTTAAATATAAAACTCTAAGTCCTAGATAAATACTTCTAAGTCTATTAGTAAATATATTACACGCTTTAATATTAGTAGTATAGCGTTTAGCTAGAATAACCTTATTAAGATTACTAATTTTTATAACTTTATTATAGCCTAATAGTAAGAATACTTAATATAGTAAGCTCTTACTACGATAAATTACCTTAGCTTCTACTAAGTCCTCTACTAGATTAAGTAACTAAATATATCTATAAAGTTATATCTTTTTATATAAATAAGTAGTTATACTACTAGTAGTAGAGGCTTAAGAAGAAGTAGTAGTTTAAGTACTAAGTCTAGATCTTACTTAGTAGGTACTATAGCTATAGCGCTAAAATAAAGCTATAATACTAACTTAGTAGATTACTTAAACTTAAAGAAAAAGCTCTTCTTTAATATAAAGCTTTACTTTAACTACTTTAATTCTAATTACTACTTTAATAATAATACGCCCTATAAGACCTAGGCCTTTAAGTCCTTTAACTAGAATACTACTATAAAGATAGCTTTTAATACTTATATTAAAGCTATCTAAAAGAAGAAGGCTAAAAAATATAAAGCTATATTAGTAGCTATTAGCGTAAGCGCTATTATAGCTACTAAAGAGGTAGCTAATAAACTAAAAAACTAGATATCTCTAGTAACTATTACCTTTAAAGACCTAAGAGGTATAAGCTCTCTAAAGTAGAAGTACTTATATTACTACTCTCTTTAATTTCTAGCTTATCTCTTTTATTTTAAGCTACTATTAAAGACTATAATAAAGATAAGGACCTATATTCTAGTCTTAAAGACGCTACTAATAAAAACGCGTCCTCTAAACTATTATTATTCTTAGCGCCTCTACCTATAGCGCCTATTTCTACTACTTCTTCTATCTCTTATATATAAGTCTCCTCTATTATAGCTATAGCTATTAGAGGTAAAGACTATAAGTTATTAGTAGGTAAGTAACTAGTTTTTAAGAGAAAAATATTATTACTTTCTTATCTTACTTCTATTTAAAATATTAAAATTATAGGTAATACTAGCTACGCTTCTATATTTATTAATTTAGCTTACGCCTATATATATAAGTATAAGCTTATACTACTCTAAAAACCTATACTCTTTAAGCTTACTAATAAAGACGTTATTACTAGTATTACTTATATAACGTAGATAAATATCTTATTTAGTAACTATTAAGATTAATAACTTATATATATTATAAAGCTTACTAGTATATAAGCTATCTTAAGGCTACTATAGTTTAGGTAGTATAACCTCTAAATTAACTAAGACTCTTTATTAATAGTCTTTAACTCTAAGTAGTATATTCTATACTATAATAATAATAACTAGCCTTATATTATATAGAGTAGCTAATACTATAAATAACTCTCTTCTTTAAAGAAACGTAACCTCTATAAGAATAATATATTTATAATCTTAAGATAAGCTACTACTACTACCTTAAGATAAGTTAGGAGCGTTATCTCTATTACTACTATTAACTAGATTATAGCTATTATAGAACTTACTAATAAGTAAGAAGTCCTATACACTACTAGCGCTAAAGTACTACTTAAAGACTTTAAGAAGTTTAAAGATAAAATAGAATAACTACCTCTCTTAAAGAAGGAGCTACTTATAAAATTACTACTAATTCTTTACTCTTTAGTAAGCGCATTTAACTCTTAAGAGGCTAATAAACTACTATTCTATTAAAGAAATCTTAACTATAATATTACGCTTAAGAGTAAAAAAAGAGTACTAATTAAGCCTATTATATACTAGTTAAGGCTATTCTTATAAGATAAAGCCTAAGCTATTAAGATATACCTTAATAACCTATTAGTAAAAGATTACGCTAAGAAGAGTAGCTCTAACTAGACTACTTCTCTAGTAGTTATCTAAAAGCTAAGAAGAAGTATCTATATCTATATTAACTATTAAAGACTTAACTTATATATAGTTAAGAACTATAATATACTTCTACTTATCTAAAATATACTAGCTAAGCTATCTAGAGCCTATATCTTTTCTAAAGTAGATATTATTACTACTTTTAATAAGGTCTAGCTTAAAGATAAATAAAAACATCTCTTAGCGTTTATTACACCCTATAGCTTATTTTAATATAAAGTAATACCTTTTAGTATATATAACTTACTAAGTATATATTAAACTTATATAAATAATATCTTATATAAGTACTTAGATAACTTCTATATAGCGTACTTAGATAACGTTATTATCTTTAGTAAGTTAGAGGAAAAGTATAACTACTACTTATTTAAAGTAGTAGAAAAGCTTATAAAGGCTAGGCTATACCTTAATATCTATAAGTATAAATTTAAGTAGTAGAAAGTAAAGTTCCTAAGTATTATTATTATACTTAAAAAAGTTAAGATAAATCTAGAAAAGATATAAGCTATTTATAATTAGTAGAAACCTTATACTCTTAAGGACGTTTAAGTATTTCTTAGATTTACTAACTTTTATAAGAGGTTTATCTATAGCTTCTTTAATATTACTAAACCTCTAACTAGTTTAATATAAGAAGACCTTAAAGACTTTTATATAACCTCTAAAGCTACTTACGCTTTTACTATTCTTAAATAAGTATTTAAAAGAGATATAATCTTAGCTTACTTTAACCTAGACCTTAAATATATTATAGAAATAGACGCGTTAGATTATATATATATAGTAGTCTTCTCTTAGATTTAAGAAGATAGCTCTATATAGCTAGTAGTATTTATATCTTAGAAGATAAACTTAGCTAAATATAACTATAAAATATATAATAAAGAGCTTTTTATAATTATCTATATATTTAAAGAATAGAAGCCTAAACTAGCTAGTACACCTAATAAAGTCTAAGTACTTACTAATTACTATAGACTTAAGTTCTTTTACACTAAGTAATAGCTAAATTAATAATAAGCTTACTAGTCTAAGTTCTTAAAAGAATTTAACTTCTATATTAAATACTACCTAAGAAAGCTTAGTAAGAAGCCTAATAGCTTAACTTACTAGCTTAGTAACTTCTCTAAAAAGATTATAGATAACTAAGTATAATATTAAATCTAAATAATACTAGGCTCTAAGAGGTAAGTAGATAAGGAAAGCATTATATATAACCTATACTCTACTATATCTAGAGATAGTAGAAGTTATAAAGCTATCTATATAGTAGGCCTCTATTTAGGTAAAATAGAGTTTAAACTTAGTAATATAATTAGTATAATATATAATAACTATAAAAGATTATATATCTTATACACTACTAAGAAAGTTATAAGTAATAAGACTAACCTCTATAACTAGATTAAAGGAGCTAAAGATAAAACTATTAAAGAACTTATTAGTATCCTATATAGTATAGATTAACGCCTAAAAGATATTATTACTACTTATAAAATATATAAGTAGCGTATACTATAGTACTATATTTAAGAAGGCCTTTAGCTTAAGATAGAGGACTTAGAAGTATATAATAGTAAGCTAATTTTATATAGTAACTAACTTATAGTACCCTTTAGTAATAAGTTATATACTTAGATTATTTAATATATCTATAATTTACCTATTAGTAGTAGATATAGTAGAAAGTCTTTTATCTTCTAGAAGGTTAATAAGTTTTACTATTAGTAAGGTATAACTAATACTATTAGTAAGTTTACTAATAACTATATAATATATAAATAAGTTAAAGTAAGCTATATAAGTAAGTATAGACTACTCTATCCTTTACTTATTCTATAATAGTACTAGGAAGATATCTTAGTTAACTTTATAACACTTTTCTCTAATAGCGTCTAGTATAAGCGTATATATAATTATATTATAGTTATTATTAACTAACTATTAAAGAAGAAATATTTTATTACTCTAGAGAATATAGAAGTACTAATAGTAGTTAATATATTCCTAGAATATATATAGAGAGAGAAAGGCTTCCTTAGGACTATTATCTTAGATTATAGCTACTAGTTTATATTATACTTTTAGTAGCGCTTATATAAGCGTATTAGCTTAAAGCCTAAGCTCTTTACTACTACTTACTTAGAAACTAATAGATAGATAGAGATTATAAATACCTAGCTTAAGTAATATCTCTATTTATATATTAATTATTAGTAAATAGATTAAGTATAACTCTTACCCTTAGTAGAGTTTAAAGTAAATTTATCTATATACGTAGTAACTAGAATATCTCTATTCTAAGCTACTAAAAGTTACTAGCTATACTCTAGTATTAAACCTCTATATACTCTACTTAATAACGCTACTTTAATCTAGTAACTCTAAAGTAAGGACGTAGATACTTATATCTAGTATATTAAATACGTATATTAATACTTATATAATAAACTAGTATAGTCCTATAAAAAGATACGTAAGTTTATAAATATAAGTAGATACTTAGCCCTTTACTTTAATAAAGGTAACTAGGTAATACTTAATATATATAATATTAAAATAGCTTAGTTTATAAAGTTACTTAACTAGAAGAACTTAAGTCCTTTACGCGTTAAGCGTATTATTAATAATATAGCTTATAAACTAGAGATACTACTTTCTTTTAAGAACTTATTCTTAGTCTTCTACTTATAGCTCCTATATACTTATAAAAATAATCTACTTATAAGATAATAAACTATCTAGTATACTTTTCTTAAAATCTACTTTACTAATAAAAGTAAAACTAAATATATTATTACCTAGATTTTCTTATTTAAGATAGATAGCTACTATAAGAACCTCTATACTAGTAAGAAAGGATACTTAGTATATATAATAGAATAGGTAAGTAGTAACTAATTAAGCCTATAAGTACTTTACTTTAATATAAGAAGATCTAAAGAGTTAGTAAAAGACTTCTATAAGTATAATCTTAGCCTTCTAAGACCTTATACTATATTTAACTACTATAATAATAATAGTAGACTAGCTATTACCTTCTTTTAAGTAGTTTAAAATAAACTTATAAATAGTAAGGCTAGTTATTTATAAAAAGCCCTAGGCGCGTAGCTTCTATAGCCTCCTAAGTTAATATATATCTCTTTTAGTCTTAAGCTACTACTTAATATAGTAAGGTAGTTACTTATTATCTATACGCGTAATAGTAGATAAAGTACTCTAAGAGGTATAAGAGCTTACGCTATATATACTTATATTAGTAGTATAGCTAGTATACTATAGGTAAAATCTCTTTTTATATTTTATATACTTAGTTAGAACTTTAAGTATTTTAGAAAAGAGATGTATAAGAGTTCTAAGGTATAGAGCTACTAAGAGAAGCTAGTAAGTACTAAGGTTTAGCGCTATACTAGTAGCGTATAAGCTACTCTACTAAAGTTATTCTTATATAAGCGCTCTTATAGAGTAGCTCTTTACTATAGTAACTTTATAATTTAACTTATATCTATTATCTAATCTTTAAGTAACTCTTATAACTACTTTTAGTAAGTATAAAAATAGTATCTTTAAGCTATAACTTATATAGTTATAACTTAAAAGTAGATACTTAAGATATCTTTTTAAGAGCTCTATAAAATAACTAATATAGTAGTAATTACTAGCTATTAATAGTAATAAGCTAGCTAGTAGTACTATAAGTAGTAAGATAAAAAGTTTTATAATACTTCTTAAGAGTAGTAGTATTACTAAAAGAGTATTTCTAGGCTATTATAGTAATAGTAGTATAATAAAGATAATAGGAGTAAAAAAATAATATAATATAGGCTTATTTAAGTTACTAGTTAATAAAGTATAGTATTATAGAAAGTTAAATAATTACTTACTTACTTTTTTAATAGCTAATAAGCTAGCTAAAAAAAGTAAAAAAATAGTAATTATTAAGAGAAGCTAGTTAGTTTAAGCTCTTATAGGCTTAAACCTTTATACTTAGGTATACTAATCTATAATTATTTTACGTACGCCTATATTAAATAGACTAATTATAGCTAGTACTTAGTACTTTAATTTACTTATAAGTTTATAATAGCTTTTAAACTACTTCTATAAAGGTATATACTAGTAGCTAGTAAGATTTTATAATAGTATAGTATTAGTAATAACTATATATAGGCTTATAATACTAAAAAAAGTATAGTAATAAAAGTAGTAATAAGCTAAAGGTAGTAATAAGCTCTTAAAATACTAAGAAAATAGTATATAATTACTCTTACTACTATACTAAAAGCTTTACCTTTATTATCTTTAGGCGCTTTAAAATACTAAAAAAGTATTATAAGATTACTCTACTTATAAGCTATATAGCTTTATAAATACCTTAAGCTTACTCTTTATTTTTATTACTTACTCTCTACTCTTATTACTCTTAGGTGCTTAAAATACTAAAAAAGTATTATAAGATTACTCTTATACTAAAATAAGTAGCTTTATAGCTAGCTAGTAGCTAGCTAGTACTCTATAAGTAGTAATCTAATTAATTTAATTAATCTATTAATTAAGCTAACTCTCTTTAGATTAAATTAATAGTAAATTTATATAGGTAAGCTTAACTTAATAAGATTAATAGTTATTAATCTATTAATTAAGCGCTTATAAGCCGCTTAATTGTTGCTAACTATGTTTGCATTAGTATGGTATCATCACTACAAACTCTCAGCTATACGAACACAGCACGTACATCTGCTCAAACGGGGAGATTGGCGAGACCAAGCAACGACCTTATCTGGAGTTCTCGATACCGACCATGCACCCTAGCATCCCGAAGGAGAAAGTGTTGGCCTTGAAAACCGCCCTGCTCGAACATGAATGCTTGGATGCTACAGTATGGTCACATTGGGACGATTATCCCGAGGCCATGGAGAATGTCCCGAATGTGCAGGCAGTCGCAGCCTTGGGCA
>Ga0210040_10002729_pt1 | contig 24606 bp, 26 predicted proteins | sample CryGeyCG12114_NA_FD_185462 | JGI IMG/M metagenome (GOLD analysis project Ga0210040, IMG submission 185462) | Groundwater microbial communities from aquifer - Crystal Geyser CG19_WC_8/21/14_NA (SPAdes) (version 2) | ecosystem: Environmental > Aquatic > Deep subsurface > Groundwater | place: USA... | reverse complement strand
CGGATTCAGGTAAATGCCTGATCAGGTGGCGCTTTCTGCAAGTGGGCCCCGTCGGGCTCGAACCGACGACCCGCGGATTAAAAGTCCGCTGCTCTGCCAACTGAGCTAGAGGCCCCTGCGACCAGATTACCGTGAACAAGTCGACGCGTTCGACGCCTCGGCCGAGGGCGAGGACCGGCTATCCCTTCCGCCCCAGAACTATCGCGGCCAGGTAGGCGACGAGCATCCCGACGAACAGGATCCCTGCGACGACCCACAAGAAGTGCAGCGCAACCGCAACCGCGCCGATCACGAAAAGCGCCACCGCGACGACCGCAGCGATCGAGAGGACGACCTTCACGATGCAATTCTGGCGGGTGCACACCGACGCGACGGTCAACCACGTCGAAGTGCGCGAAAGGGAAAGGTGGATCGGGCCGGGCGTAGCCTTGAATGATGACTGATCGGTACCACCGCCCCGTCAGATTCGCGGGATTCCAGTTCGAGGCCATCGAAGGCGGCCAAGACCCGGCCGCGGTGAGCCGCCTCGCGCACGAGACCGCAAACGCGTTGCTGGCGCGGGTTCGGGCGGAGCCCGACCCTGAAATCGTGGAACGGCTCGTCCGTTTCGCCGACGAGAACGGCATCGACGCCATCGCCGAACTGTGGTCGCGAGCGACCGCGCGAAGTCTGCCGGGAACGCTTTGGCGCATCTATCTGCTCCGGACCATGATCCGCGCCGACGCCCAAGCCGGCAGCCTGTTCTTCCAACGCGGAATCGAAATCTCCCGAACCATCGATCCAGTCGTCGCGGGCGCGCCCGACCCCGCAGGCCCCGACGAAGTTCTCGAGCTCGCCGACCAGATACTCCGCGGGGTCTTCTCGGGTGACCTCGCCATAGCACTCGACCGAGCAGCGGCATTCTGCCGCGTCAGCGCCGCAGGTTCGACAAGCGTCGCGGACGACCTCGATCAGACCGAGCCGACACGGTCGACGGAACTCACCCGCCGTGCCCTCCGACTCTCCGAAATCGCTGCAGACCTGAGCGCATCCTCCAAGCTGTGGCGCAGCGGCGGCCTAGACTAGACGCGGCCTTTCGAGGCCATGCCGGGCCGCAGTAACCCCGGGCTCCAATAATTGCCGCTACGAGCGGCCTCGCGCCGAGAGGCGTTAACTGCGGTCCGGTCCCACCAATCCGATCGTCGCCTGAGTGCGAATCACTGTTACGCCTCCGGTCGGGCCGGATGCGGCGGTGCAGTATCCCTACTGCGCGGATGGCCGTCGTATCCGCCGACCGGAGGTGATTCGCGCTCGCGTTTCGAACTGGTGGTGATCCCTGCAATGCTTGTCCTCGTGGCTGAACGCGATGATGGGAGCCCCGCGCCAGACGCGGTCGCCTCCCGGGAAGACCTGCTTGCGCAGATCGCCAGAGGAGACCGAGGCGCCTTCGCCCAGTTCTACGACCTGACCGCAGCGCGCGTCTTCGGACTTGTTCGCCGCATCCTGATCGACGAGGCGCAGTCCGAAGAAGTCACTCAAGAGATTTTCCTCGAGATCTGGCAGAACGCATCCCACTACTCGCCGGCTAAAGGATCGGCGATGACGTGGGTCCTGACCATGACTCACGGTCGCGCCGTCGACCGCATCCGCGCCTCCCAGTCGCGTCGAGACCGCGACCTGCGAGTCGGGATCCGCGATTACGAGCGCGAGTACGACCAGGTCGCCGAACGGGTCGAGATCAGTCTCGAGAACGAGCGCGTGAAGAAGGCGCTAGAACAGCTCACCGAGCTGCAGCGGGAAGCGATAACACTGGCGTACTACGGCGGGCGCACGCACAGCGAGATCGCGGAGATCCTGCACATCCCGATCGGGACGGTGAAGACCCGCCTGAGGGACGGGATGATCCGCCTTCGAGACGCGATGGGGGTGACGGCATGAACGACGAACGAGAGCAGGAGCGAGATCAGGTGATAGACGACACGGCGAGCGGCGCATATGCTCTCGGCGCGCTCTCCGCAGCCGAACTCGAGACGTTCGAGGAGCGGCTGCACAGTTCGGAAGACCTGAGGAGCGAAGTCGCCGGCTTCACCGACACTGCTGCCATGCTCGGCGAGGCAGTACCCGCAGTGACGCCCCCGGCGGCCCTCCGCGACAACCTTCTCGCCCTCATCGAAACCACTCCTCAGAACGCTTCGCCCGTCGAGCAGCCGCAGCTCCAGGCTCCGGATGCTGTTACGAGCCACTCCCGAGCATCGCATCGCGCCGGAGATGCGCCTGTCGCCAGCCTCGACGAGGCGCGTCATCGTCGGCGCGGCGGTCCACGGCGATTCGCTGCTGGCCTGGTCGCGGCCGCCGCAGCCATCGCCCTCTTCGCAGGGGGTATCGCAGTCGGTAATGGGCTCGGCGAAGACACCGACGCCGAGCAGTTCGCCGCGATCAGCGCTGCTGCCGATCTCGATCGCGTCGACACGGTCCTCCCGGCCGGAGGGACCGTGTCATTGATGGCCTCCGCGGACCTCGCGCTGACCGCAGTCGTCTTCCACGACATGGAACCGTTGCCCGCGAACGAGATCTATCAGGCTTGGTACGTACGAGACGGAGTTCCGGTGAGCGCCGGAATCCTGCCGGTCGAGGCAGGAGACCGCTATCTCGTGCTCGACGAAGGCTATCGCTCGAGTGACACCGTCGCGTTGACCGTCGAGCCGGCAGGCGGATCCGAGCAGCCCACCACCGATCCGATCGTCTTCGCAGACGAACGCAGCGCCTGACACGAAAAGACGACCGTCACGACCGATGGTCCTCTCCTACTGGGCGACACAGAAAGAGCCCCCGTCATATCGACGGGGGCTCTTTCTACGGTGCACAACTCAACCGAATTTCCCTGAGACGTAGTCCTCGGTCGCCTTCTGGCTGGGGTTCGAGAACATCATGGCGGTGTCGTCGTACTCGATGAGCTTCCCGGGCTTACCCGTCCCGGCGATGTTGAAGAACGCGGTCCTGTCGGACACCCGGCTGGCCTGCTGCATGTTGTGCGTCACGATGACGATCGTGTACTTCGCCTTCAGCTCCTCGATGAGGTCCTCGATGGCGAGCGTCGAGATCGGATCGAGTGCCGAGCATGGCTCGTCCATCAAGATGACGTCAGGCGCAACCGCGATCGCGCGAGCGATGCAGAGACGCTGCTGCTGACCGCCGGACAATCCGGCACCCGGGCGGTCGAGGCGGTCTTTGACCTCTTCCCAGAGGTTCGCTCCGCGCAGTGCGGTTTCGACGACGTCGTCGCCTTCTTTCCTGCTCATGCGCTTGTTGTTGAGTTTCATCCCGGCGAGCACGTTGTCACGGATCGACATGGTCGGAAACGGGTTCGGGCGCTGGAAGACCATGCCCACCTTGCGGCGGACCAGCACCGGATCGACGCCCGGGCCGTACAGGTCGTCGCCGTCGATGAGCACTTTGCCTTCGACGTACGCGCCAGGGATGACTTCGTGCATGCGGTTGAGCGTGCGCAGAAAGGTCGACTTGCCGCATCCGGAGGGGCCGATGAAGGCCGTCACGGAGCGCGGTTCGATAGTCAGGGACACGTCCTCCACGGCACGGAATTTGCCGTAGTAGACGTTGAGGTCACTGACCTGGATGCGCTTAGACAAGGGGTGGTTCTCCTTAGCGGTTCGTCTTGGGAGCGAAGAAGCGGGCGATCAGGCGGGCGATGAGGTTCAGCAGCATGACGATGATGATCAGCGTCAGCGCTCCAGCCCACGCGCGAGCGATCGCAGCATCGGGGGTGGTGCCCGGGTTGGCGTATTGGGAGTAGACGAACACCGGGAGGGACATCATGTTGCCGTTGAACAGGTTGGTGTTGAGGCTCGCGGTGAACCCTGCGGTGATCAGCAGCGGAGCGGTCTCGCCGATGACACGGGCGATGGCGAGGGTCACACCGGTCGCGATACCCGCGATCGCGGTGGGGAGCACGACCTTGACGATCGTGAGCCACTTGGGGACGCCGAGTGCGTATGACGCTTCACGAAGCTCATTGGGGACGAGTTTCAGGAGTTCCTCGGAGGACCGCACGACGACTGGGATCATCAGAACGGACAACGCGACTGAACCCATGATTCCGAGTGAGATGCCCGGTCCGAAGAAGATGACGAAGACCGCGTAGGCGAACAGGCCCGCGACGATCGAGGGGATGCCCGTCATGACGTCGACCAGGAACGTAATCGCTCGGGCGAGGCGCCCCCTGCCGTACTCGACGAGGTAGACCGAGGTCATCAGGCCGATGGGCACCGAGATCACGGTGGCAGCGAGGGTCATGAGCAGCGTGCCGTAGATCGCGTGGATCGCTCCGCCGCCTTCTCCGATGACGCCACGCATCGAGTACGAGAAGTACTGCAGGTCGAACCGCGCGACACCATTGCTGATGACAGTGAAGAGCAGGGAGATCAGGGGGAGTAGCGCGATGACGAATGCGAGCGACACCAGCGCGGTGATCAACCGGTCCGTGGCCTGACGTTTCCCCTCGACGAGGGCCGAGAGGATCCAGATCACGACGGCGTAGATGACCGTCCCGATCAGGATCGCGCCGACGATGTTGAAGTCTTCGACGGCGCCGCCCATGTTGAGCAGGGCGAAGAGAGCGGCCATGGCCAGCCAGGAACCGATCAGCACCGCCCACGGGGCGAGCCTCGGGAGTCGCCCGGCCGCGAAGACGTTCACGTCGGCGGTCGATACAGCGCGTGACATCAGTTGGCTCCCGAGAATTCAGCGCGACGGTTGACGAAGTAGCGGGCGAATGCGTTGACCGCGAAGGTGACGATGAACAGCACCAGACCGGTGGCGATCAGCGCGTTGACTCCGGTGCCGAAGGCCTCGGGGAACGACAGGGCGATGTTGGCGGGGATCGTCGTCGGGTTGGAGGGAGTCACCAGCTGGAACGTGACCGCCCCGGCGACTGAAAGCACCATCGTCACGGCCATGGTCTCGCCGAGCGCGCGACCGAGGGCCAGCATCATCGCGGAGACGATTCCGCCTCGTGCGAAGGGCAGCACCGCCATCTTGATCATCTCCCAGCGGGTGGCGCCGAGAGCGAGTGCCGCCTCTTCGTGCAGCGTGGGCGCCTGAAGGAACACCTCGCGGCAGATGGCGGTCATGATCGGAAGCACCATCACGGCGAGCACGATGCCTGCGGTCAGAATCGTGCGGCCTGTTGCCGAAAGGTCGCCGGAGAAGAGGAACACGAAGCCGAGGTTCTCGTTCAGCCAGGCGTAGAAAGGCTGCACGCCACCCGCGAGGGTGATTCCGCCCCAAAGGCCGTAGACGACGGAGGGGACCGCGGCGAGAAGGTCGACGATGTAACCGAGACCGGCCGCGATGCGGCGCGGGGCGTAGTGCGAGATGAAGAGGGCGATACCGAGCGCGAGCGGAGTGGCGAGCAGGAGCGCGAGGAACGATGCCCAGATCGTTCCGAACACCAACGGTCCGGCGTATTCGAAGAAGCTGCGGCCCTGGAGGATGGGATTGTCTTCTGGGTCCTCGGTGAAAGCGGGGATGCTCTCGATGATCAGGAACGCGGTGACTGCGGCGAGCACGAGAAGGATGATGATTCCCGCGCCGAGGGCTGTGCCTGAGAAGATCTTGTCGCCGGGGCGCCCCTTGGAGCGGAGTCCTGCGCCTGACGGCGCTTCGGTCTCGTCTTTCGTGACAGTTGTCGTCATCTCGAGCGTCGCGCTCCTCAATCCTGTGCTGGGGGGTGGGGACTGACTCAGCAAAACCTACGGATCTTTCGGCCGCGTGCCTTACTCAGTCCGCCCGGCTCCGAAGATATCGGAACCGGGCGGGCCTCGCTTTTCTAGATGGTTCAGCCGATCAGTTCGATCGCGGTCTCGACACGGCCGCGAAGGTCCTCGGAGATCGGGGCAGAGCCGGCGTTCTCGGCGGCTGCGTCCTGGCCCTCGGTGCTGGCCATGTAGCTGAAGTACGCCGAGACGAGGTCAGCCGTGTTGGTGTCCTCGTACTCCTGGCAGCCGATCAGGTAGCTGATCAGAGCGATCGGGTAGACGCCCGCCTCGGTGATGGTGCGGTCGAGCTCGATGGCGAGGTCGCCTTCGCCGCGGCCTTCGGCGGGAGCCGAGGCGTCGACGAGAGCGGCAGCAGCCTCAGGCGAGTAGGGGACGTACTCGTCGCCGACCTTGATGGCGACGGTTCCGAGGTCACCGGCCTGCGAGGCGTCGGCGTAACCGATGGTGCCGTTACCGCCGTTGACTGCGCTGACGACACCCGAGGTGCCCTGAGCGGCTTCGCCGCTGGCGATGGGCCAGTCGCCGCTCGCCTCGTTGGTCCACACGTCAGGAGCGACGGCGGCGAGGTAGTCGGTGAAGTTCTCGGTGGTGCCCGATTCGTCGGAGCGGTGAACCGGCGAGATCGCGGTGTCGGGGAGCTCGACGTCGGCATTCTGGTCGGCGATCGCCGGGTCGTTCCAGGTGGTGATCTGGCCCGAGAAGATGCCGGCGACGGTCGCCGCGTCGAGGTTCAGCGAGTCGACGCCCTCGAGGTTGAAGATGATCGCGATGGGCGAGATGTACAGGGGGAGCTCGACGATGTCGTCGCTCGCGCAGGCGGCGAAACCGCCGGCTGCGAGCTCTTCGTCGTTGAACGCACGGTCCGAACCGATGAACTGGACGGCGCCCGCCTGGAACTGCTCGCGGCCCGTTCCCGAACCGGTCGGGTTGTAGTTGATCGTCACGTCAGGGTTGGTGTCCTGGAAGTTGGCGACCCATGCTTCCTGGGCGGCGGTCTGCGACGAGGCGCCGGAGGCGTCAAGGGTGCCGGAGAGGCCGGTCGCCGTGTCGGTGTCGCCGCTGTCGGTGCCGCCAGTTTCGTTTGCTGCGCAGGAGGACAGGGCGATAGTGCCGACGAGCGCGAGGCCGAGTAGGCCCGCGGAACGCTTCGAGATCAAGGGGGTTCCCTTTCGTAATGAATGCAGGATCTAGCGCCGTCTTGGTTGCCAGCGCCTCGAGCACGTTAACCGCCGTCGGTGACGAGATAGATCCTGCAGGGTGAACGGAAGGTGAACTGACCTGATGATGGCAGTAATTCCCAGCGGCACGCAGCCGCGATTCACTCGGAGGGCGAATACGTCTCGATCGCGACTATGCCGTCGGAAGGTCGTTTCGCGGAGAGATGCAGGATGGTGAACTGCGCAGTCGAAAGAATGGCTGCGCGAGTCAGCCTTCCGTCCCGTTCACCACCGACGATGGCGGCGACGCCGTCGAGCAGCGGAGGCAGCACCGGTGAGTGCGTGCAGAAGACGACCGTTTCGTGACGCTCGATCCGTTTGGCGAGATGAGTGCGGAGGCGCGACGAGGCGTCGTCACGATCGGCGTCCGGGCCTTCCCAAAGGTCCTGGCTCAATGTGCGCTTCTGCTTGGTCTCGAGACGTAGGACCTTCGCAAGTGGCGCGACGGTGTCAAGGCACCGTTTCGCGGGGCTGCTCATGATGACTGTCGGTGCCCACGGGGCAAGGGTTCGGGCGAGCGCTGAAGCCTGCCGTTTGCCCCGCTCGGTGAGTGGACGGCGCGAGTCGCTGCCGTCATCCGAGTCGGGTTCGGCCTGGCCGTGCCGGAGAGCGATGAGCGCGAAGGTGTCGTGATGCCCCTGCTCGAGCAGCGTCGCGAAGCGCTCGACGACCTCGACATCGCGTTCATAACTGAGGCGTTTGCGCGCCTTCGCGATGCTGACCCATTCGACCCTGTCGACCTCGTCGTTCGGCCGGAATCGCCCCTTTTGCAGCTGTTCTCGCGAAACCTCGGCTGCCCAGTAGTAGACGATCTTGTCGCGTCCGCTCGGCAGCGAATATTCGGTGTAGCCGAGCGGCAGCCCGAGCGACACCCGGAAACCGGTCTCTTCGTGGATTTCGCGGACGGCGGCTTCCGGCGCAGTTTCACCGGAATCGAGTTTGCCCTTCGGCAGGCTCACATCATCGTGCCGTGAACGGCTGATGAGGAGGACCTCGACGCCGTTACGGCCGTCGCGCCAGCAGACCGCGCCGGCTGCGACGACGGGCGAGGGATTCTCGCTCACCGGGCTCGTCGCTTCGCCGCCGTATCACGAATGGTTTTCGCCTGCAGGTCGGTGAGGGCGGTACCCCTCCCGGAGAGGTGGGCGCGAGTCCACACTCCTTCCGAATCGAGATGCCACGACGCAGTCGTGTCCGCCATAGCGGCGTCGAACAGCTTGTTCATGTCGCGCAGGTGCAGCTTGTCGGTAAGACGGACCAGAACCTCGACGCGCCGGTCGAGATTGCGGTGCAACATGTCGGCGCTGCCGATGAAGACGCCCGGATCTCCATCGTTCTCGAACCAGAAGATGCGCGAGTGCTCGAGGAAGCGGCCGAGGATCGACCGTACCGTGATGTTCTCGCTCAGGCCGGGAACACCCGGTCGGATCCCGCAGATACCGCGCACCCAGATGTCGACGGACACGCCTGCGTTGCTCGCGCGATAGAGCGCGTCGATCACCGCCTCATCGACGATGGAGTTGATCTTCAACCGGATACGTGCCGGTTTCCCTGCGATGGCGTTCTTGGTCTCGTTGTCGATACGCCGCACGAGTCCCTTGCGCAGATATCGGGGGGCGACCAGGAGCCGGTCGAACTTCTTCTCGATGGCGTACCCGGACAGCTCGTTGAATAGGCGCGTGACCTCTTTGCCGACCTGCGGGTCGCCGGTCAGAAGACCGAAGTCCTCGTAGAGACGGCTGGTCTTCGGGTTGTAGTTACCGGTGCCGATATGCGTGTAGTGGCGGAGTTCGCCGTTCTTCTCCTGTCGGACGACGAGTGCCAGCTTGCAGTGCGTCTTCAGGCCGACGAGACCGTAGACGACGTGTACGCCCGCCTTCTCGAGTTTGCGAGCCCACGAGATATTCGCCTGCTCGTCGAAGCGCGCCTTGATCTCGACAAGGGCGAGCACCGCCTTGCCCGCCTCGGCTGCATCGATCAGCGCTTCGACGATCGGGCTGTCACCGGAGGTGCGATAGAGGGTCTGCTTGATCGCGAGGACATGGGGATCGGCGGCGGCCTGCTCCAGGAAGGCCTGGACACTCGTCGCGAACGATTCGTACGGGTGGTGGAGAAGTACGTCGCCGCGATCGATGGACGCGAAGATGTCCGGCGTCTGATTGGCTTCGCTCGGCAGGAGCTGCACTGGAGTCGCCGGCAGATGGGTCGGATACTTGAGGTTCGGACGGTCCAACCGGCCGAGTTCGAACAGGCCGGCGAGGTCGAGCGGGGCGGGAAGTCGGTACACCTCCTGCTCGGTGATGCCGAGTTCTCGGATCAGCAGATCGAGAGTGACCGGATCCATGTCATCGGTGATCTCGAGACGGATCGGGGGGCCGAATCGGCGTCGCAATAGCTCTTTCTCGAGCGCCTTGATGAGGTTCTCCGACTCGTCTTCGTCGACGTTGACATCCTCGTTCCGAGTGAGTCGGAACTCGTGGTGTTCGAGGATCTCCATACCGGGGAAGAGCTGTTCGAGGTGATTCGAGATCAGGTCCTCGAGGGGGATGAACCGGGTGCGACCGCTTCCGTCGTCGGGGAGCTGCACGAAACGGGGAAGGACGGTCGGCACCTTCACACGAGCGAACTCGACCTTTTCGGTTTTCGGGTTGCGCACACGCACCGAGAGGTTGAGGGACAGCCCCGAGATGTAGGGAAAAGGGTGCGCCGGGTCGACCGCGAGGGGCATCAGCACCGGGAAGATCTGGGTGGCGAAGAGATCCCGGACACGGTCGCGGTCACCTTCGCTGAGGTCGGTCCACGTCTCGATGTGGATGTCCGCCTCGTCGAGGGCGGGCTTCACCTGCTCTCGGAACACCGCCGCGTGGCGAGCCTGTAATTCGTGGGCTTTGGCGCTCACATCGGCGAGGACGTCGAGAGGAACCCGACCGACGTTGGTGGGAACAGCGATTCCGGTCGCGATACGCCTTTTCAGTCCCGCGACACGAACCATGAAGAATTCGTCGAGGTTGCTTGCGAAGATCGCCAAGAAGTTGGCCCGCTCGAGCAGCGGGACCTTCGGGTCCTCCGCGAGCTCGAGGACCCGCTGGTTGAAGGCGAGCCAACTGAGTTCGCGGTCCAGATAGCGCTCTGGGGGGAGGGATCCGTCGTCCTCGAACGCGGGCTCGTCGAACTCGTCGATGACATCGGCGGCTAGCGCAGCGTCACCCAGCATTGTCTCGCTGTTCATCCACCAATGATGTCACCGGGTAGGTGAACGGAGGGTTACCGGGTCAGGATCGAGTCGATGCAACAGGTGCATGCGCATCGGCTTCCTCGTCGTGAAGATTGAACCGGTACCCGACGTTGCGGACCGTCCCGATCAGCGATTCGAGGTCGCCGAGCTTTGCTCGAAGTCGGCGCACATGGACGTCGACCGTTCGGGTGCCGCCGAAGTAGTCGTAGCCCCACACCTCGCTGAGAAGTTGTTCACGCGTGAACACCCGCGAAGGGTGCGTTGCGAAGAAACGCAGCAGCTCGAACTCTTTGAAGGTCAGGTCGAGCGGCCGGCCGTGCACCTTGGCTGAGTAGCTCGCTTCATCGATGACAACGCCGGAGGCTTGGATCTTCGAGTTCGACTGGTCGCCGGCCGCTCGGCCGAGGACGAGCCGAATGCGGGCGTCCACCTCTGCGGGGCCGGCTGACTCGAGGATGACGTCGTCCGCTGCCCAGTCCGCGGACACGGCCGTCAGTCCGCCCTCGGTGAGAATGATGATGAGCGGCGTGCTGTTGCCGGTCGTCCGGAGGATTTTGCACAGCGACTTCGCGTTCTGCAGATCGTGACGCGCGTCGATCATGATGATGTCGGACGGCGGGGCGCTGATCAGCTGCGCGGTTTCCGCGGGGATGTGTCGGGTGCGGTGGCTCAGCAGGCCGAGGGCGGGGAGGACGTCGGCGTTGACGGCAGGGGTCAAGATAAGAAGCTGCGCCAACAGTTCCTCCCGCCGAATGGTTGGCCCAATGCTAGTGCGCGCCCCTCTAGCTTGAACAATCGCCCGGATTCGTCGCTCACGCCAGCCGGTGGGACAATCGTCCGATGCGGATCAGACGTGTCGGAGTCGTGGCGATCTGGTTGCTCGCCGTGGTCTGTGCGGTCGCCGTGCTGGTCAATGCCGCGCCGGGGGAGCGACTCGGTGCCATTTCGCTCGCGCTGTCGGGCTGCATCGTCCTGAGCTTCGTCGTGCAGTTGAGCGTCCCCGAGAAGAAGGGGTTCGTCACCCGCATCATGGCCTCCAGTGTGGGCGCCTTCCTCGTCATGCTCGTCGCATCGGTGATCGCGGTGAACGCCCCGTGATCGGCTCCGTGCTGCAGTAGACTCGTCCTCATGCTTCTTGCCCTGGAACTCTTCTACCTCGGGCTTCTCGGGCTTGCGTCCATCGCCATCGGCTGGGTGTCGCTCGTCGTGGTCTACAACCTCTTCCGCGGCCAACGCTGAGCCGATCCGCGCGGGGGCGGTCGACCGTAGCAGTCGCCGCCCGTCTTTCGATCGACCCGACTTTCGAGAGGACACCATGAGGGAACTGCCGACCGGTCTGCCATCAGAACTGGTGCCGCTGTCATGGCTCATCGGCGTGTGGGAGGGCGAAGGTCTCGTCGAGTATTCGATCGGCGATGAAGTCGTGCGCCAGCCGTTCGCTCAGCGCGTGAGTTTCAGCCACGACAATCAGCCGTACCTGAACTACTCGGCACAGAGCTGGATCCCCGAAACCGAGGTCGGTGAACTGCCTCAGCCCCTCGCTGCCGAGTCGGGCTACTGGCGGCTCGCCCGGAAGTTCATCGAGGGTGACCCGGGGCCCGCGATGCTTCCGCCCACCGCGGTTCAGCCGTTCAACACGACCGAATCCGTCGAAGCGTTGCGCAACTCGTCCGGTGGTTTCGATCTCCACGTCGCGCTCGTGCAGCCGACCGGGGTCAGCGAGCTCTATCTCGGCCAGGTGAAGAGCGGACGAATCGATCTGGCGACTGATGCAGTGATGCGTTCGGAAGGCGCGAAAGACTATTCGGCTGCCACTCGCATCTACGGCCTCGTCGAAGGGGACCTGCTCTGGGCGTGGGATATCGCCGCGCTCGGGCAGAGTCTGCGGACCCACTCTTCCGGACGGCTGAAACGTGTCGACTGAGGCATTCACCGGCCTTCCAGGTGCGGTAGTGGGCGATGGGCAGGATGCTGGCGTGCCGGCCCACTACGGCAACCCGTTGGCCGAGCAGAAACGTCTCGACCAGGGCAGCGCTGTGGTCCTCCTCTCGCGAGGAGTGCTCACCGTCAGCGGTACCGACCGGCTCAGCTGGCTCGACTCGCTGACATCGCAGCGACTGACCACGCTCCAGGCTGGCGACTCGACCGAGACTCTGCTCCTCGACCCGCACGGACACATCGAACATTCTCTGCGTGTCGTCGATGACGGCGAGACGGCGTGGATCGTGACTGAAAGCAGCTCCGCTGAGCCCCTCACGGCTTTCCTCAACCGGATGCGTTTCATGCTTCGGGTCGAGGTTGCCGACCGGTCCGCCTTCTACGCGGTCATCGGCAGCGTCGGCGACTCGCTCGTTCCGGACGCCGTAGCAGTCTGGCGCGACAGCTGGAGTGAGGTCGCTGCAGGCGGGGTGTCGTACGCCTCAGAGAGGGGGCATCCAGGCGCGCAGTGGGCGTGGTCCGAATCGATCTTGCCTGTAGCGACTCTGCCCGAACTCGCGGATCGCGTGCGAGCCGGCCAACTGGCCGTGGCAGGCACGATCGCGAGCGAGGCGCTCCGTATCGCGGTGTGGCGGCCCCGACACGGCATCGATACCGACGAGCGCAGCATTCCGCATGAACTCGACTGGCTCCGCAGCGCGGTGCACCTCGCGAAGGGGTGCTATCGCGGCCAAGAGACGGTCGCCAAAGTCCATAACCTCGGGCATCCGCCCCGCCGTCTGGTGCTGCTCGACCTCGACGGCTCCGACGGTGTCCTTCCTCCATCCGGGTCTGTCGTCTATGCCGAGCGTCGCGGTGAGCAGACCGAGGTCGGACGCGTCACTTCTTCGGCGAACCACTTCGAGCGTGGCCCGATCGCCCTCGCTGTCATCAAGCGCACTGTTCCCGCCGACGCGCCCCTCACCGTGAGAAGTGAGCAGCTCGATATCGCGGCGGCTCAAGAGGTCATCGTCCCCGTCGACGCGGGGCGGACGGTGGGTACCATCCCGCGTCTGCCACGCGTCGGAAGCATTCGCAGCTGAGATGTTCGGTGCGGGCGTTTCCCGTCGCACCGCCCGAGGCGTCCTCCGGTCTGGGCAGCGCGCCGGAGCATCACTGCCGGCCGTGCTCCAGATCGCCCTGGCAGCCACAACCGCCTACGCCTTCGCGTTCTACGTGCTCGGCCATCAAACCCCGATCTTCGCGTCCGCAGTCGCCATCAACGCGCTCGGGTTCGCGCGCGACGCGCGTCCTCGACGCGTCGCAGAGTCCGCCCTCGCGATCGTCCTCGGCATCCTGCTCGCGGAACTCCTGCTCATCGCCATCGGCAGGGGATGGTGGCAACTCTTCGTGGTGCTCGTCGTCACCTTCATGGTCGCGCGATTCCTGTCCGCGGGCCCTGGCTTCGCTGCAGCGGCGGGGGTGCAGTCCTCCCTCGTGATTCTGCTTCCGGCGACAGGCGGTGACGAGCTGGGGCGGGCCGTCGATGGCGGGATCGGCGCACTCATCGCCCTCGCGTTCACCGCCCTCGTTCCTCGTGATCCGAGGCGGGAGGTGACCCGCGAGGCGCATCGGGTGTTCCGTGAAATCACGGACGCCGTCGTCGACATGTCGGCGGCGCTGCGAACGGCCGACGAGCCGCTCGCCGCTCGGGCACTCGACCGGCTACGGACGACCCAACCGCTGCTCGATGCGTGGCTCGGCTCACTCGAAAGTGCGATCGCAGTCGCGAGGATCTCACCGTTTCTGTACCGCGGACGACGTGCATTCGAGGGCCAGCGCCGACTGCACCGCGGCATGGACTTCGCGAGCCGAAATCTTCGGGTGATCGCGCGACGCGTCGATTTCCTCGTCCGTGACGGTGTGCCGAGGCCTGAGCTCGCCAAACTTCTCGGGGAGATCTCGAGTGCGATCGCGCTGCTGGCTGCGACGGTCGACGATGCGGAGAGCGCTGCCGGAGTGCATGACAGGTTGGCCGTCCTCGCCCGCCAGCTCGAATTGAGGTCCGATGAGGGGATCGCGCAGGGCACGATCGTGGTCTTGCTTCGTACGCTCACGGTCGACCTTCTGACCGCAGCAGGTATGGACGAGGACGATGCGCGACATCTTCTGCCGGGATACGGTTCGCCGGACATCACTTCAGGATGACGGTGCGACCGCAGCCCACGGCACCGACAGTTCCCCGAGGCGCCAGCGGCGCCGATCATGAAGGACGGGCCATCCGGCCTCAGTGAGACGCTCGACCGTGTTGAGCCATCGCTGTACGTTCCCGAAATCGCTGTAGCCCGCGGCGTGCGCCCATAGGCGGTCGACGTCGACGAGCAAGTCGTAGATGCGTTCTCCGGGGACGTTCCGGTGGATGAGTGCTTTCGGGAGGCGCTCCTCGACGATGCCGGGCCGTTCCAGGTCTTTCAGTCGCAGTGAGATCGTGAATGTCTTCGGCCCGTCGGGTCCAAGCGTCACCCAGCTCGAGATCCTGCCCACTTCGTTGCTGGTTCCGTCGACCGCGATACCGTCCGGCTGGAGGCGGGCGGTGAGCCGACTCCAGATAGCACCGACTTCGTCCTCCCTGTACTGCCGTAGGACGTTCATCGCCCGGATGACCGTCGCTTCACGCTCCGCGCCGAGCGGCACTTCGAAACCGCCGATCCTGAACTCGACTCCCGGCCTGCGATAGGGGAGTGCCGCTGCGACCCGATCCGGATCGATCTCGATACCGATGACTTCGACGTCGTCACGCACCTTCGCGAGGCGGTCCGCCAACTCGAGGGTCGTCCACGGCGCCGCCCCGTAGCCGAGGTCGACGACCAGCGGATCGACGCTTCGTCGGAGTGCGTCGCTCGCGGCGATCCAGCGGTCGACTCTGCGCAGGCGATTGGTGCCCGTCGTCCCGCGCGTGATCCGGCCCTCAGGCATGGACAATAAGCTAGTCGCATGGCTGCTACCGCCCCGTACACGCTCGTCCTCGTCCGTCACGGCCACAGCGAATGGAACGAAAAAGGTCTGTTCACCGGTTGGGTCGACGTCGGCCTCACCGACAAGGGCAAGGCCGAAGCCGCCCGTGCCGGCCAGTTACTTCGTGAGTCCGGAATCAACGCCGACATCCTCTACACCTCGCTGCTGAAGCGAGCCATCGATACGGCGAACCTGGCCCTCGCCGAAGCCGACCGCTCTTGGATCGAAACCAAGCGGAGCTGGCGTCTCAACGAGCGTCACTACGGTGAACTCCAGGGCAAGGACAAGGCCGCAACCCTCGAGCAGTACGGGCCGGAGCAGTTCCAGATCTGGCGGCGCTCGTTCGATGTCCCGCCGCCCCCCATCGCCGATGACAACGAGTTCTCGCAGGCTCACGATCCGCGATACGCGGATCTCGGCGGTGACCTGCCGAAGACCGAGGCGCTCGCGAACGTCATCGACCGGATGGTTCCCTACTGGGAGATCGAGATCAAGCCGCAGCTGCGCGCTGGTCGCACGGTGGTCGTCGTCGCACATGGCAATTCGCTGCGTGCGCTCGTCAAGCACCTCGACGGTATCTCGGACGATGCGATCGCCGAACTCAACATCCCCACCGGCATCCCGCTCGTCTACACGCTTGATGCGGACATGAAGCCCACGGTTGCCGGCGGCGAATACCTCGACCCCGAAGCGGCGGCTGCTGGTGCTGCCGCCGTTGCTGCACAGGGAAAGAAGTAGATTCCGGCCCTGCATTCACCACGACGAAAGCGGACGCTACTCGAGATCGAGTAGCGTCCGCTTTCGTTATCGGTCGGAAAGATCAGCCGTTCGTCGGAGTCGACCAGTCGCCGGTCGCCAGATACTGGACCTTCTTGGCGATCGAAACCGCGTGGTCTGCGAAGCGCTCGTGGTAGCGGCTTGCGAGGGTCGCGTCGACGGTGTCGACCGCCCCACCGCTCCAGGTCTCGCCGAGTACCTTGTCGAAGACGGAGAGGTGTAGGTCGTCGATCTCGTCGTCCTGATTGCGGATCTCTTCCGCGAGCGCGACGTCCTCAGTGCGGAGAAGCTCGGTCAACTTGTTGGCGATTTCGACGTCGAGCCGGCCCATCTCGGCGAAAGTCGTGCGCAGCCCCTTCGGCACGACCTTGTCGGGGAAGCGGTAGCGGGCGAGCTGAGCGATGTGCGAGCTCATGTCTCCCATGCGCTCGAGCGAGGCGCTTACGCGAAGGGCGCTGACGACGACGCGCAGGTCGCGTGCGACGGGCTGCTGGCGCGCCAGGATGTTGATGGCGAGCTCATCGAGGTTGACCGCCTGCTCATCGATGCGGTGATCGTCGGCGATCACGGTCTCCGCAAGTGAGACGTCGGATTCGTTGAATGCCCGGGTTGCGTGCTCGATCGACAAAGCCACAAGCTCCGAAATCGACACCAGGCGTTCGCGGACTTCGGCAAGTTCCTGCTGGAACACTTCGCGCATACCGTGCAGCTCCTTCGTTGATCGACTCGTTGCAGAGCGGTTGGCCCGACGCGCCAGTCTCCCGGATGCGGGTGAACAATCGGTGCTCTCGCGGTTAACGGAGGCAGAAAAAGCCCCGGCGGCCTGAGGAATCGTCCAAACCCCCCGACAGCGTTCATTAGTGTATTTCACATGGAATCGGCATGGCTGGTGCTCCTCGCCGTGCTGCTGGGTCTCGCTATCGGTGTTGGCCTTTCCGCGAGTCTCGTCGCGGCGATGCGGAGTGGACAACGCGCGCTCGATCTGACGAGTCAAGATGTCCCCGCCGGTGTCGGCGACACGATTCTGGCGCTCGAGTCTGCGGGCGTCGTCGTCGACCCGTCGAACACCGTCGTGATGCACTCCCCTGGGGCGGCAGCGATGGGTCTCGTGCGCGACCGTGCCCTCGTGCACGAGGCACTCGTCGAACTCGTCGACTCCGCTCGTGCGGGTAAAGAGGTCGGCAAGCAGGAGCTCGCCCTATCGCGAGGACCCTTCGGTGACGACAGTCTTCATGTCACAGCGAGGGCCGCTCGGATCGGGGTGCGCTACATCCTGCTGCTCGTCGAGGACTTCACCGAATCCAAACGCCTTGAAGATGTCCGACGCGATTTCATGGCGAACATCAGTCACGAACTGAAGACTCCGATCGGAGCGATAAGCCTTCTATCGGAGGCTCTCGAGTCTGCAGCTGACGACCCCCAGCAGGTCGCGCGGTTCGCGAGCCGACTGAATACCGAGGCGGCGCGACTGGGAAACATCACGCGAGAGATCATCGAATTGTCGCGCCTGCAGTCGGCCGACGTGCTCGGTTCACCGACGTTGATAGAGCTGGACTACGTGCTGACGAGTGCTATCGAGCAGAACCTGGTCGCGGCAGACGCCAAAGGGATCGAAGTCGCCCGCGGTGGCGGCAAGAAGGCGAAGGTGTACGGCGATAAGGCGCTGCTCATCGTCGCCGTGCACAATCTCGTGGCCAATGCGATCCAGTATTCGCCGAACGGGTCCCGGGTCGGTATCGGTGTGCGCGTCGTTGACGAGGTCGTCGAGATCGCAGTGACAGATCAAGGCGTTGGTATCGACGAGGCGGATCTCGAGCGCGTATTCGAGCGTTTCTACCGAGTCGACCCAGCCCGTTCTCGCAACACGGGAGGAACCGGCCTCGGCCTCAGCATCGTCAAGCACGTCGTTCAGAACCATGGGGGAGAGGTGCGAGTCTGGTCACACCGTGGACGCGGATCGACATTCACCATTCGTCTTCCCGAAGCATCGAAGTCGCGTGCAGCGGCTCTCGGATTGGAGAAACCATGATCCACATCCTTCTCGTCGAGGACGAGCCCGCCCTCAGCGAACCGCTTGCCTTCCTCCTGCAGCGCGAGGGTTACGAAGTGACGATCGCCGACGACGGCAGAAAGGCGGTGAGCGAGTTCGATGCGGGAGCCCCCGACCTCGTCCTCCTCGACCTGATGCTTCCGGGCCTGTCCGGAACGGAGGTCTGCCGTGAGATCCGCACCCGGTCATCGGTGCCCATCATCATGCTCACAGCCAAAGACTCCGAGGTCGATATCGTCGTCGGACTCGAGCTCGGCGCCGACGACTATGTGACTAAGCCGTATTCGAGCCGCGAGCTTCTCGCCCGGGTGCGCGCCGTGCTGCGCCGGAGGCTGGAACCGGTCGAAGACGAGCCGCTGCTCAAGGTCGGCCCCGTAACCATGGACGTCGAACGTCACATCGTGAACGTGAACGGTAACGAGATCGCCATGCCGCTCAAGGAATTCGATCTGCTCGAAATGCTGCTGCGCAATGCGGGGCGCGTGCTGACACGCGGCCAGCTCATCGACCGGGTGTGGGGGTCCGACTACTTCGGGGACACCAAGACTCTCGATGTGCACATCAAGCGGATCCGCGCCAAGATCGAGCAGACTCCGTCCGAGCCGACGCTGCTCGTCACGGTACGCGGATTGGGCTATCGGATCGAGGACGTCCCGGCGGTCAGCTGACCGGTGCGGGTGATCCACGCGACCTGCGTCAGCCTTCTGTCTCCGTGCCCTCGGTCTCAACGGCGCCGCCCGCGGGCGCTTCAGGTTCGGTGCCCAAAGTCGGCGTAGGGATGGGCTCGGGAACGATGACGGGATCAGGGATCGTGATCGGTGTGGGAGACGGGCTCGGCGCCAGTCCGTCGTACTCGGCGAGCGTGGTGTCCAGCACCGGAACCGCGAGTTCTACACCCTCGCTCGTACCCGACTGGAAGTAGACGTAGAACCAGGAGCCGGCAGGCGCATCGACGTTCTCGAGGACGATCTGCTCTCCACTGTCGGCGGAGGATGTGTTGACGATCGACTGTGACGGAACATCGAGGTCGAGACTCGATCGCCCGGCTACCGCATCGACCGCGCTGCTGTCGTACTCGATCTCGATCGACTGCGCCTCGCCCGTGGTGTTGATGATGGACACGGCAAGAGTCGCCCGTTCGCCGTCTTCGGTGATGAGCAACGCGTTGCGAACATTGAGATCACCGACGTTGGCGCCCACACCGTCGCTGGGGTCGTAGTCCTGCAGGGTGTTCTGCGGGCTGAAGAAGTTACAGGCGGAGAGTCCGACGGTCAGGGTAACGGCCAGCGCAACTGAAGCGACTGCACGGATCTTCACAGGTGGTCCTCTCGATGCCTGGGCGGGGAGACGGACTCGGGCCTCTGTCGCGAACTCCTCAGTGCCCCTCGACCTTATTCTATGGAGACGTCTAAAGCCGGTGCGGAGCGGCTGCGGGTCCGCCTGTGATGGCCCCGAAAGCTGAGAGATCCCCTGTGGTACCATTGACGCCGGTCGAAAGGACTCATCACCCATGCTTTTCGAGGTCGGCGAGACTGTCGTTTATCCCCATCACGGGGCAGCAACCATCACTGAAGTGAAAAAGCGGATGGTCAGAGGTGAAGAGAAGGTTTATCTCAAACTGAATGTGACCCAAGGCGATCTGACGATCGAGGTTCCGGCCGACAATGTTGATCTTGTCGGTGTCCGCGACGTCATCGGCAGGGAAGGCCTCGACCGCGTGTTCGAGGTTCTTCGTGCTCCCTTCATCGAAGAGCCCACCAACTGGTCTCGTCGCTATAAGGCGAACCTCGAAAAGCTCGCGTCTGGTGACGTCATCAAGGTTTCCGAGGTCGTCCGCGACCTGTGGCGTCGTGATCAGGACCGCGGGTTGTCCGCGGGCGAGAAGCGGATGCTCGCCAAGGCGCGCCAGATTCTGATCTCTGAGCTTGCCCTCGCGGAGAAGACCGACGAGGAAAAGGCTTCGAACGTCCTCGACGAGGTTCTAGCTTCCTGAGCCTCGGATCAGCGCGACGGGCGTATCGTTCTCGTCGCTCTGTGAGAGGAGCCAAGAAATGACTATTTCGTCCGACTCTTCGGATGCCATCATCCTGGTAGCAGCAGGCGAAGGAACACGCCTCGGTTATGGCCTTCCGAAGGCCTACGTCCCGGTCGGCGGTCGAACCATGTTGCAGCGTGCGCTTGACAGCATCGGTGGCGCCAGCCGCTCGTTCGCTGTCGTCGTGGTCGTTCCTGCCGATCTCCTCGGTCGTACGAGTTCGTTGTTGGACGGACTTCCGGCTTCCATCGTCGCGGGAGGGTCGACGCGGCAGCAGTCGGTTGCGGCAGGCCTGGCGAAGTTACCGGAATCGACCAAGACCGTTCTCGTGCACGACGCGGCTCGCGCGTTGGCGCCGGGTGAGCTGTTCGAAAGAGTCGTCATCCAGGTCGAGGCTTCGGGGCACGGTGTTGTGCCAGCACTTCCGATCGCCGACACCGTCAAGCGCTCGTCAGCGGGTGTTGTGACCGACACCGTCGATCGTTCGGAATTGTCCGCAGTGCAGACGCCACAGGGGTTCCCGTTCACTGATCTGCGCGACGCTTACGCAGCAGCGGAGCGGGAGCACACTGACGACAGCGCCGTGTTCGCTGCCGCGGGAGGCGTGGTGGAACTGGTCACGGGTGAGGCGCTCGCCTTCAAGGTCACCACGCGCGAGGACCTGCTGCGCGCCGAAACCCTCGTCGAGGCCGGGGGGCCGGTACGCACCGGCGTCGGTATCGACGTCCACGCCTTCGGGGAGTGGGGCGAGTTGCGGTTGGCCGGCCTGACGTGGCCGGAGGTTCCCGTTCTCACCGGACACAGTGACGGCGACGCCGTCGCGCACGCCATCTGCGATGCGCTTCTTTCCGCCGCGGGACTCGGCGATATCGGCAGCAGATTCGGTGTCGACGAGCCCCGTTATGCCGGTGCCGCGGGAGACATATTCATTTCGGCCACAATTCGACATCTCGCCGAAGCCGGCTACCACCCGATCAACGTTGCAGTCCAGATCGTCGCCAAGCGACCGCGGTTCTCCGAGCGTCGGGCGGAAGCCGAGCATGTCCTCACCGGTATGGTCGGTGCCCCGGTAAGCGTTGCAGCGACGACGAGTGACGGGCTCGGCTTCACGGGGCGCGACGAAGGTGTGGCTGTTCTCGCGACCGCGCTAGTCGGTCGCATCCCGGGAGTCGCTCAGTAGGCTGTCCCAGTGTCCATCCGTCTCTATGACTCGCTCAGTGGGCAACTGACCGACTTCGTTCCCCTCGTCGAGGGAAACGTGGGCCTCTACATCTGCGGGCCTACGGTGCAGTCGAGCCCCCACATCGGCCATCTACGTTCGGCGCTCGTCTACGACCTGTGGAGGCGTTGGCTCACCTACCGTGGTTACCGCGTCACCCTCGTGCGGAACGTCACCGATATCGACGACAAGATCCTCGACAACGCTCGCCGCAATAACGACGCTGGCGAGGCGGAGGAGTGGTGGGCTCTCGCCTACCGGTTCGAACTCGAGTTCACCGCCGGCTACGCAGCGCTGGGGGTTCAGCCGCCAACGTACGAGCCGCGGGCGACGGCGAGTGTTCAGCAGATGCAGGAGCTCATCCAAAGATTGATCGATCGCGGTCATGCCTACCCCGCGACCGATGAGACAGGTGATGTCTATTTCGACACACGGAGCTGGCCCGACTACGGCAGCCTGACCAGGCAGCGACTCGACGACATGGTTGCAGCCATCGACGCTGATGCTCGCGGTAAACGCGATCCCCGCGACTTCGCGCTCTGGAAGGGGCGGAAGGACGACGAGCCGGAGTCCGCGTCATGGCAGTCGCCGTGGGGGGCGGGGCGCCCTGGGTGGCATATCGAGTGCTCGGCGATGTCGGCTCGCTACCTCGGTTCCTCGTTCGACATCCACGGCGGCGGACTGGACCTCCGCTTCCCGCACCACGAGAACGAGCTTGCTCAGTCGGCGGCTGCGGGGGACTCCTTCGCCCGCTACTGGGTGCACAACGGACTCGTGAACGTCAACGGTCAGAAGATGTCGAAGTCGCTCGGCAATTCGGTGTTCGCCGCAGAGCTTCTCGCCGCGGCTCGCCCCATCGTCGTGCGTTACTACCTCGCGTCTGCGCATTACCGGTCCGTGCTCGACTATCACGACGGGTCCCTTGTCGAAGCGGAAGCGGCGCTCGACCGCATCGAGACCTTCCTCGATCGGGCGCGACGTCGTCTCGAGGACACGCGCCACATGGGCAGCGGCGTTCCTGCTATGCCGGATGCTTTCGCCTCGGCGATGGACGACGACCTCGCGATCCCTGAGGCCCTCGGCGTGCTGCATGAGACCGTTCGCGCGGGCAACGCCGCGCTCGACGATGAAGACCTCGCCCAGGCCGCCCGCCTTCGGGCGGAGGTCCAAGCGATGTCGTCGGTGCTCGGACTCGACCCGTCAGCGCCTGAATGGGACGATTCGCCGGAGCCGGCGGCGCAGCAAGCCCTGTCGGCGCTCGTGCAACGGCTCATCGACGAACGCCATACGGCACGCGCCGCGAAAGACTTCGCTCGGGCTGACGAGATTCGATCAGACCTCACAGCGGCAGGAATCACCCTCGAGGACTCGGCGGGTGCGACACATTGGAGTATCGATGGCAGGTAAGCCGCGGCCCGGCGCAATCCGGAAGACTCGAAAAGGACCCCAGGTCGGGTCCGGCGGCAACGGGCGTCGTGCCCTCGAAGGCAAGGGGCCGACGCCGAAAGCGGAGGACCGTGACTACCACCCCGCCGGAAAACGTAAGGCCGCTCGCGAGCGCCTGATTGCCAAGACCGGTGGTAAGACCGCGGGGACCGGAGCGCCGACGCGTGCGCCCCGCCGTCCCCGTCAAACCGACGATGCGGAGATCGTCACCGGTCGCAACTCTGTCGTCGAAGCGCTACGTGCGCGCGTTCCAGCGACTGCACTCTACGTCGCCACCCGCATCGAAGTGGATGAACGAGTTCGCGAGGTCCTGTCCCTCGCCAACAATCGGGGAATTCCGCTCCTCGAAGTGACCAGGCCGGAGCTGGACCGTCTGGCGGGCGAGGGAGCCGTGCATCAGGGGGTGGCGCTGAAAGTTCCCCCGTACAGCTACGCGCATCCGCTCGAGCTCCTCGATTCCATCGAGTCGAAGGGGAAGACGCCGCTCCTCGTCGCCTTGGACGGGATCACGGACCCCCGCAATCTCGGGGCCATCATCCGATCGGTCGCCGCGTTCGGTGGCGACGCCGTCATCGTTCCACAGCGGCGGTCCGTTGGTGTGACGGCGTCCGCGTGGAAAACCTCGGCCGGTGCTGCCGCGCGGGTACCTGTTGCGATGGCAGCGAACCTGACGCAAACGCTGAAGAGTCTCAAGGAGCGGGGCCTGTTCGTCGTTGGTCTCGACGGCGACGGGGCAGTCTCGCTACCCGGGCTCGATCTCGCTTCGCGACCGCTCGTCATCGTTGTCGGCAGCGAAGGCAAGGGACTTTCACGCCTCGTCACCGAAACCTGTGATGCGGTCGTCTCGATTCCGATCAGTGCCGACACCGAGTCGTTGAACGCCGGGATTGCGGCAAGCGTGACTCTTTACGAGATCGCTCGTCTCCGGAGCGCCCAGGCCTGAATCTCAGACCCTGCTGCGCCAGTCGTCATCGTCGAGCTCGGCGGCGGCTGGCAGGGTGATGGCTGAGGTCGGCGGATTGATGACGGTCGCCTCATCGCGACGGAAGCGCAGCACGTCATCGATATAGGAGCCGAGCGCCTCGGCGAGGGGAACATCTCGGCTCTCATGTTGTGACATGAACCATCGGTGTTCAAGCAACTGGTGGAACACCTCAGCGGGTTCGAGTCGGCGCTTCAGATCGCGAGGGATCGCACGCACCACCGGTTCGAAGACCTTGGCCAGCCACTCGTGAGCCATCGCTTCTTCATCGACGTTCTCTCTACTGAACGTCGCCTGGTAGGAGTCGAGGTCGTTCAGTAGGCGTCGGGCCTGATTCTCCTGCGCATCGATCCCTGTCAAACGGAGAAGGCGCCGCTGGTGGTGGCCGGCATCGACGACCTTGGGTTGAATCCGCACCTGCGTGCCGTCGCCGTCCGTTTTGATCGCCAGCTCTTCGATGTCGAACCCCAGGTCGTTGAGGCGGGTCATCCGTTCGTTGATGCGCCACCTCTCCTGCTTGGGGAAGATCTCCCATCCGGTGAGCTCTTTCCAGAGCGTGCGGTACTGCGCCATGATGCGCTCACTCACCTCGACCGGGTCGAGGTCGTCTTCGGCGCGCCCACCTGCCGCGAGGTCCATCAATTCGCCGGCGATGTTGACTCGCGCGATCTCTACATCGTTCTCGCGTTGCCCGTTCGAAAGCCCACCGGCGTAGAGCTTGCCGGTTTCCGCGTCGACGAGGTAGGCAGCGAAGGCGCCGGCATCTCGCCGGAAAAGGGTGTTCGACAGCGAGACGTCTCCCCAGAAGAATCCGATGATGTGCAACCGAACGAGAAGAAGTGAAAGCGCGTCGACGAGTCGCGTCGCGGTGTCCGGGCGAAGCGCCTGCGAGAAAAGGGCGCGGTAGGGGAGTGAGAACTTGAGGTGCCGGGTGACGAG
>Ga0210040_10002728_pt1 | contig 24613 bp, 16 predicted proteins | sample CryGeyCG12114_NA_FD_185462 | JGI IMG/M metagenome (GOLD analysis project Ga0210040, IMG submission 185462) | Groundwater microbial communities from aquifer - Crystal Geyser CG19_WC_8/21/14_NA (SPAdes) (version 2) | ecosystem: Environmental > Aquatic > Deep subsurface > Groundwater | place: USA... | reverse complement strand
AAAAAAATGTGTGAAACCGTAGGCATTTATTGGATCCATTAGAGCTAACGGGACTGACTTGAGAGTTCTCATTTGTATAATCATTAAGCAGCCAGCAAGCAGGACATTGTGGAAAAGAAACTCATGTTTCATGCTGCGCTTATAGATAGATTTCCCTAGACTGACAGATTTGTGCCGCTAATTGCATTATTATTGTGGAGTAAAGTGGGAAAAGCTTCTTTTTAGCTTTATAGTGTTCCTCTTAAACCCCTGTTCATAAAAACCTTAGCTTTTCACCGACTAGCTAACCAACTTTGTAACTAACTAACTGTCTTCACAATTCAGTAGAGTAATAGATTACAATGATCGTCATGATTCCATTTATAACTCAAACTGACACAAAAGATTGGGGCAAAACAAGGGAACCAAAATCCACTGTGCTTTTATTCCCACTACCCTACAACATGTGCTTATATGCCCACAGAAGAAATCATGCTAATTCGTAAAACAAAACAATTTTCTAGTTTATACTCTGAGCACGATCTATTTGTCAAGATTTTTGGCAATCAGTTTTAGTCACTTGCATACTTACTCACTACAGAATTCAATCAAAATGGCTTGAAGAGGTAAATAACTAACTAACTAACTAGCTAACTACCCAATACAATGCACAGTTATAGTTGGTTTGTCAAGTTCTAAAAACTCTCTCATTACCCCATAGGGCTCGCGTGCGTACCAACTAAAGGCAACACAGCCAATTACACCTATAACTCATATAATATAGTCGCTAGCACTACAAACCGTGTAATTTAAACTCATTTGAAACGAATGGATTTCCCCTACCAGCAAACTAATGTAACCTTTTTGCTCTCTCGCAGTGAATGGCCTCCTTTTTTAGGCACACTATACAAATGCGACAAATGCATTAACTTGCTAACTACTGCCCCTCGTTAACCTTTTCCTTTTACTCACTGCTACATACTACAGTTTCTGTTGTCAACTTAAAAAAAATGTGAAAGAAAAACTTTGTGACATTTATATCGCCCTTCAGTCAGTCTGCATTCAATTTTTTCCTACTCTCTCATTTTATCTGTCTCATCTGTCTGTACGTATCCCTATCCCATTCAAAAGGATGAGTAGATGATGAGCTCTTCTAACTAACTAACTACAGATATATGTAGCTATCCTAGGTATCTTTTTAAGTACTTTAGATAGGGAGCAATATATTTATCCATGTAATATCAGATGGACAAAAAAAATGTTTCAATTTTAATAACAAACATTGCATACCTCTTGAGCTCTCTTTTGTAACATTTCCAAAGTATTGGGCTCCTCCCTATGTCCCTCAGGTGAAGCATGAGAATGAGTGGTTGAATGCAATTGTGGTGCAAGTCCAGGTGATAACGGTCGATTGGGATCCAAATTAGCACAGTTGAGCAGAGATGCAAAATGAGGGTTGAGACCAGTGTTTGGATTATTATTACTATTGGATTCCGTGTTACCACTATTGTTGGTGGTTCCAGTAGCTCCTGGATTGTTAGTGCCACCACTAGAACTATTACTAATACTATTATTATTTGATGTTGTCGACCTGAGAACCGTACTCGCACTACTATTACAACTACCACTACTGCTTTTCCCCTCTTTGGTTTTCCTAGCATCACCACTACAAGTCTTGGAATCTTCAGGAACATGATTTTTTTGAGAATTGCACATGGACATTAGTCCCGCCACCCCGCCTTTACTAGAACTGCTACTGGTGGTCATTGGTAAAGCATTATGACTGGTCATCATGAGCGCCATCGCTGTGGTAGTTGACGCCATGCTATTCCTATTGTTATGAGGAACTGGGCTATCTGAGCCAGGGGAAGTGGCATCTCTATGATTACCGCCGGCAGTGCTCACATTGTTGGACACATGGAGTTGCTGCTGGAGTTGTTGAATTAATTGTAACTGGAGCATTTGCTGCTGCTGGAGTGTGAACAGAGTGGATTGGAGGACCGCCAAATCTTGTAGTGATGGGGCACTATCGGATCCAGAGGCTGCATTCAATGCATTTGCTGCAAATTGGGCCACGGCCACCTAACAGAGTCAAAGTATTGCATTTATTCAAATGTTTTACTTGTATTTACTTGGTTCGTGGGTTGAATGCATTCACATTAGCTCAGTTGTAAACTCCAAAGAGTGAGTGAGTGATTTTTTTCGGTTTTCAACAAGTAAAGTCTCCATAGATGAAAAGAATTTTATCCACTTACTTTGGTATTCTGAAGAGCTTCCAGTGTTACGTTTCCATTTGGTGTGGCGGCAACGGCTGCTGTGGCTGCAGCTTCCGTTTGCGCATTTGGCCAAGGAAAGTTTTCTAGCAGACTTTCTATTGCGGTCGTTAACGTTTCTTTGGTAGCGCGAGCATTTTGCTGCTCATCCTGCAAAATGCAGACGTTAGGAATGATTTTTTGCATCATAAATGAATGGATAAGAAAATGTACGGTTACAATACCTTGTCAACAGATCCTTCCCTACTTTTCGACTGGTTGTTGTTGGCATCTTCCTCACATCTGTCATCTTCTGCAAAATAACACGCGAGAAGCATAAAGAGTTTGATCATTTGTGCACTTGTTGTTAAACAAGGTTGGAAAAATGAATAATGCATTTCGTTATGCCTCATGAATGTGGACATAATTTTTCTGAAGTATAGATTTGTTAGTTCAAGTTGTCAGTTAATATGGTGTGATAATTATCCTGTTTTTTGGCTCGTGTGAGAATGAGTATATAATGCTGTGTTAACAGTTGCAAATTCATTAGTTAGTTTGGCTGGTTGGAGATGCATGCTTTTTGAGAAATGCAAAATTCATACGCCGTGTGAAAACTTTTCATTTTTCTGATTTACAACTGAATGTTCATTTGATCAGCAAACACTCAAAAAATTAATAATAATTGAATGAAATCCGGAGAACACTAACTAACCATCATCTGAGATGCAATTGTTGATCTCTTCAGACTGTTTGTGACTGCTGCTTTTCCTATTTCGTCTCCGAGTGTCCCGAGATTTGGTTCGTGAAATATCTAAGACAAGAGAATCCTCCTCATTGTCATTTTCTTGATCCTCTTCATCGTCCTCTTCTTCGTCTTTTAATTCCTCCTCCCTACTACTGTTGATATTGTCCTCCCTGGAAAATGGACTAGACGACTGCCTGGGTTTTTGGCGTTGCCGACGACGACTATTGTCAACATCCTCGATTCCCTCAGGTTCTGAAAAAATAGTAAGGAAAAACTTTTTTTAGCTTCTTGTGTAATAAAAATGTGAGACAATTCATTCTACTTGAGCAATTATGCTTTGGGTATACTAAAGCGAGTAATAATGGGTTTGGATTGTGGCCAAAAATTTGAGTGCCGTTGAGCCTATTTAGGGAAGAATGTGGCTTGGCTGGCTTTAGTAGTTAATGAAACAGAGATTCAGTGAAAAAAATATACGAAATATATGAATAGGAGAAGAAAACAAAGATATTTATGGAGCAAACATTTTAGGATGCTTGAGTAGAAGGGAGGAGTCACGGGATATAAAAGTGTACATCATAATAATAATTCAAGTGAGAAAATGAAATCTTTTGGGGGGAAAAGTGTAGAAAGACAAATTTATCGTGCCAAACTACAAACTAACTGACTTCTACAACTGAAACACACACAGAGAAACTCAAAGGGCATAACTTTGGGGAAAATTGGAGACCACTTTTTCTTGTGTGTTAATACTATTTTTCACTTTGAGAGTTATTTGTATTTTACTTACTTCCTTACTTATCATTAGTGACAACGGAGACAATAGAAGTATCACATATTCCCAGTTGGGGTGATTGCCAAAAAATGCGGGATTTGTGAGAGCGAAAAAAATTGGTAAGAAAGAATATAAATCGGTGGGAGCAGTCAGTAATGTGTGACTTGTTTTCACAGCACAAAAACTTGTACACCAAGTTTACTTGTGCATTATTATTTAAAATGAGGAGAACAAAGCCTTTGCTCTTGAACTATTTATCTCTACATTTTATTTTTCATCATCACATATCCCAACTTACTTACACAGGGAAAAAAACAGACTGTTGTTTTTGTGTCCCCGTAGTGCGTACTCGATTGTCATTTCATGAACTCCTCCTTTAAATTATGAGCCATGTCTTTGCTCTCAAGTTTTAAAAATACGATCTATATGCTGACTACTGTGTATAAATCTTTATGTGCATGCATATTTGGAGCGATAAAATCAGAATGTTCTGTGAATTCCACACTGTGGGTGCAATATGCATTCAACTTGCCTGCATTGTTTGTATTACAGGAGCAGTTAGTTCAAACTTTTGTATTCTCTTTTATGATGAGTATAGGCAGGCATTATGTACATGTACAGTGTTCCATTTTTGGCTTCCACTCATACAATGATGATGATTCCACTCTAATGAATTTTATGAAAGCTTTTGTGTCTTTGTCATCTTTGCATTTGAACACAACCCATTCTTTGGAGTTGCACAGTTTTTCATCTTACAGATTATTATTAGCACAACGGCTCGTTTCACAGACACGGTGGAAAAAATAATAGTCAAGTAGTTAAGTTAGTTTGTTCCCAACTTGCCTTTATTTATCACACTTTGCATCTCTTGCACATTATTTTTGCACTCGTGTACATATGTGTGCTCATTTTCTATTATTATAAACATCTCAAAAGTCTTATGACATGAGCAAAAGTATTTATGAGCTTCAGTTCCACATACCTAGACAGAATAGAGACTCATAGTTCATTTCCGACTTTGTTGATTAAGTATACATATGACTGTACTTACTTCAAGTTAGCTATTAGCTCAGGCTTGTATTTTTTTGTTCTTTGTGGGTAGTTAGTTGGAAAGTTGGAACTGTTTTTAAAGTACATAATAATAGATTCAATCTCTCATTTTATTTCTGTCGGCAGCTTAAACCGGGATCCTGTGTGTATGTCACATACCGCTTCTTATCATTTTAATCCCAAATATGGTTTCCCTGTCCATTCATTCCCTTCATGGGTGATGTGAAACTGTATTAAATATTGTTATGATGAACGTAAACACATACTGGGAGTGGAAAAATGTCAGAAATTTTTGTCATGTCGTCTCTACTTATTGCCCAACACCGGGAGATTAAAATCTACCTTGTTATTAATATTGTTATTATGTACCATTGTTGAACTAGCTAACTAACTGCTATCATCACTACATGTACACAATAATTCCGTCTTTGTGTTTTCTTGTAGTTTGTTACTAACAAAGAATGATATGAAATGATGGTTTGAAACTATCCTAAGTTTAATCCGTGCGCACATTTTTGTGTCCCAAAGGAGAGAATCCAGGGAAGCGTAAAATTGTACAGTGACAAAAGATGTGACCCTTGTGCAATACATGGAAAAAATTGAGTAGTACCAAAAACCAAGTAACTTACTTAAGCACTTGAAAAAACATATTTTCCTAGCATAGTTCCCTATATAGTTTAGTTAGTAACTTACTCAAACTACAGACTTTGTCACAAGTGATTTTCTGAAGCCATACAAAAAATCATGGATTATTTTCCCTACATTTTCCACTGCATACCACTTCCTCTTCCTTTGCATGCACATTATGACAGAGCAATCATTATTATTTATGAGAACGTGGTTTTTTTCGCTTTGTTTCCTAATGAAGCCCAGTTGTTTCCCCGTTTCAACCAGAAAATGTAGCCAGTCTAAGTGACTGGATTTTTGAGCACACTCCATTCTTACCCTATGTGTAATGTTCCGAGCAAAAACAATGCACCATAATGAGTAGTGTCCCGGAAGACAAGAAATAATAATACCAATATTCTAGGTCTAAATATAGTTAGTTAGTTAGCAAAGCTCCTCTCTCTTTGTGCATCTTTGCCCATATACATTCCTTGAGACAAGTAAAGTTTCCAAATTCCGGGATTTATTGAACCCATGAGCCCTCCTTGGGGAAATGAAATGTTCCCTTTGGAAAGGCACACGCGATGACAAACGTTCCATGTGTCAAACATATTTGGCTGAGCTATGGAAAATTCGACAGTCCCAAATGTATACATTTTTTCAACTTCAAAAGCATCTTTCATGATTGAAAAACGATCTTTACGTATATAGTCAGTTAGTTACACAACCATGTGTTCAGTTATGATTGATCCAAAAAACATCAATGCTCATATATAAACGCTCTCATGTTTGTTATTTTAGAGTGCTCACTTGTTTGTGCTAAAAAATTGTTGATTCTATAGTTAGTTAGTTAGTAACTAACTAACTATATAAAGTATAGTCTAGTCTCATCCCAGCTGTGTAAGGGAAAACAAATTGAGCACAGTTTATGATTTTGTGAGCGAAAAAATCAGAGCACTTTTCCATTTTCCTTATGTTTATCCATCTACAATTTTTTAGTCTTAAAAATAGGTAGTCAAGCTAACTAGCTAACTAACTATAGTATGCACTATAAAACTTGCCTAACTTTAGTAAGTTAGCTGGTGAAGCTTGAAAATCATTTCAAACTCGTTCATTCAACCAGAGAATCTGCTGGGATTTTTTGTGTGTCAGGAAATGAAAAATCCATCTGTATCGATTATATTTAAGCTGTGAAATTTTGTTTATGCATCATGACGATGCTAACAAGTTGATGGGAGAGTGAAGCTTATAGACAGATAGTAAGTTATTAAAGCCAGGCACAAAAAAATCTTGCCAATGTTGTTATATTATTAGCTCTTACTGCCATTTTATATTTATTTGCTTTTCATCATAAGAGGTTGTGTATAATTTTTTATATCGTTGAATAACACACTATATATATAATATTTACTGCAGAGTAGATAGTTAGTTAGTTGCTAACGAACTAACTAGCTATCAATAAATAAACACATGTTGGGTATATATAGTAGTATGTGCCAGAGGACCCAAAAAAATGATACGATCTGTAGAAAAAGTTATAAGCTAACGCCATATATTTATCTTGTTGATGTGAAGATGAGATAAAAGGATGTTTCCATATTCCATAAATTTAAAAGCCTGTGCTCTAGTTTATCTAAGGATTTCCCTTTTTTCCCCAAACGATAATATGCTGAAGAGACTTACACTATAGTCAAAAGTTAGTTACTACATTACATAAATATATGCTACCTTGAATAAGCACTTGGATTTTGAGTCACCAACTTACTCCTGGGTTATTACTTTTCTGGAGAAGAGACATACTATAGCTCTAAAACGCACTCGTCACAGCTGCCATCCATCTGGCTTATTTTGGTGCTTGGAATTTTCTTAAATATGAAAAGAACTCTCATAAATATAAAAATCCCTTTATTCCCATTCACTCAACATAGAGCGCGTGTGACACAAAAGTAATAATAATATTCAGGGACTAACTAACTGTAGTCACCAAAGATGAATGTGAGTTCAATTTTTTAGCTCACTCGTTTTATGATTATATTCTAAGTTGACACTCCGCCTTTGTTGTTTTACTTTTTTTCTTCATATTTTCTTACCTTATGGCCATTGTCACACCCTTAAAAAAATGTGGAAAACGCTCAAAATAGCGTTTCGCCCCGGCAAGTAGATAACGTAGCCCGTAAAAAGACACAAAAGATAAGATGTTTTTCTCTTCCTCCCTATAATTCACTTTTGTGACACTATTTACGTTTCACTCACTTTCCAAAGGATGCCAAGTGGGCTCCATTATATACAGAAAGAAGGCATAAAGGGCTACTGGTTATACCCGGCGAAAAATATTATAGGAATTTTTGATGATCGTTGTAAACTGAAGCTCGTAAAAAAACCTATAAATTAAGAAATCATCATACGCATAAAGATAACACAACAATGCTTCCCATATCCTGTATTGTGTATATTTTCACAATGACGGTACTGCCTGCCAGTCTTTGTATATTATAATTACATGTTAAATTATCGGAGGCTGCTTCTTTTTGTCTTATCGTCGGCTCAGGATCACACAAACGATTCATAAAATTATTCCTCTAAGCTGTATGTTCTAACCAAAAGGGATACATGTTATGACGTTATGTTATGGAGGTGAACCTAACTATAGCTAACTAAAGAACGAAAAGTGAAAAAGGCAATGGAAAAGAAATCCGACACAACCAACAAAAGGATACATGTGCTCCACGCGCCTTCGTTTACTTTAGCTCGCGTGGAAAAGGGTAAGCATTTAATTATTTTCTTTTCACTCTCTCGTTCACTCACTCGTTCACTACTGTAGTTAGTATGAATTGGACTTCTGAACCGCTAGTTAGTCAGTAAGTTTTGAGTTTTCTGGTGCACAAAAAGTAATCCATTAATAGCGCTTGTATTGAAAAAGAGAGGGATGCCGAAAAGTTGAAATAATAATTATTAGTTGGGCGCGTGGACACCCTGTCATTATTTGGAACTGGACTTGCGTACGGTTTCAGATTCCAAAGAAAAATCTCTGTATCAAAGCCTTTTGTAGGGGGATCAAAGGTCGAGACTTTTCACCCGCATTTTATTATACAAGCATTTGTTTCATATGATAACAAAAATTCTTGAAAGATTAATTAAATAAAGCAACTTAAGAAAAGTATTGTAAACTTTCATATTTGGCATGCAACCTAACTTTTATCAGAATTTGAAATTTCAATTTATTGTAGCTAACACGTGCTTGATTTAGTTATAGGAAACATTCCCACCTGACCTATGCATAATTTCTTTCTCTATAATCTGCAATTAGCTATTATACGATCATGTTATATTCTGTAGTAACTAACTAACTAACTATGTGTCGTGCAATATTGTTCCACAAAAGTACAGAGCATCAAATTCCATTTTTTCCCTAGTTAAGTTCTGTCTTTCGTCATCCGATCACACACAGCCAGCAGATTATTAATTCGTTTGTCTCCAGCTAAACAGTAATCCGATAGTTTTTATCTGCTCCTGATCAACTCACAAAAAAGCCCACGTAGACTCCATTTGTAGGGCTAATAAGCAAGGATAAAAAGCTGTCACGCATTTCTTACACCACGCAGCTACATTTGACAAGCCAAGGAATGATTTTTGAGCACCCGGAATTATATACAACACGTAGAAAAATAATACAAGATGAATTTGCACCACACAGTGTTCACACTCACTCAGTCCAAACATGTAGACACTGTATACTGTAGGGTTCTTGTTGACTGATTGTCATTTTGGCAGCCACCCAATCAAATGATGAAGCAGCAAATGCTCCTAACTTACTAACTAACATATTATGTCCACATTTCATCCGCAGTCACTAACTATAGGCTATGATAAAATGAATTCCAACCAAATGAATCCCTATTTCCTTTGGTAACTAACTAACTAACCAATACCATATTATGCATTACATAGTATATTGTATATAGTACGTATTTTGCAAGGCTTCAAGATGAGATAATTAAAAGTTGAGCTGCACAACAATGCCTGACATTGGAAAGTTCAATAATTTATGGCCCGTAAACCATCCTTGTCCAGTGTGCTCATTCATACATACCAAAAATTATGGACAATGATGAAATTTGGGACAATGCTGGGTTCCTCACTACAATCAAAGAGTCAACCACCCACATTTATACGGTGTATTGTGCGTGGGCAGCACATCTGTGCTCTTTTCCAATAATAATAATAATGATACAAAAGGTAGTATACTGGATCTATATTTCTAACTAACTAACTAAGCGTTCCACCTGCTCCCAATAATAATAACAATAATATGTGGATAATCCTGAAGGGATTTCATCTCCACATCAATAGTAAATGAATCCACTCATTCCGTACGCATGGATGATTGCATTTATACATTTTGCTCTTTTCATGCCTGCCAATAACTATGGTGAGTGAGTGACTGACCACTGGTCAATTTTTCTCGCACATCACAGTCACTCACTGGAGACTCATTATATTAATATCCTTTAGTTTTCTCCCCCAAAAAAGTTGGTTACTTTCATCTGCCTACAATGTATCCGCTTGACCATTAATGAATATTGGGCTTCTTTTATTACACGAGGACTTAATGACGGGCCATGCGCACTTTTGGTGTTCAGTTTCCCCTTTGGAAGCTGGCTACTTTTCATCCATGTCCACTATAATACAGCTCTCATAAATTTTTATTACAAACCTTTGAGTCGTGAACAAAAGAGAATGTATCACCCACTCGAGATTGAACAGAGCAGTTCGAGTGTTGTACAGAAAAGATGGAGAGCACAGATTAAATTCATATAGTTAGCCCAGAACGGTCAGTTTCTGTATATAGGGAAATGTGTATAGTAAAAGTAGCTGGCTAGCTAACTAACTGCACCCTTGGAAAATTCATTACTGGGCTGCATCTGCTGGACTTTGAGATTTGACCAGAGATCCCTTTTTGGACTCCCTAATAGTGACATATTAGTCATATTGCACACGTATACTGTACACACAACAACAGTAAGTAATAATAATAATATGAGACAGGAACAACCCATAAATCAATATGTTGAGATGAGAATTTGTTGTGTGCACTTAATTGCTTGCTCCTGTGACTAGCATTGTAATAAATCTGTAGAAACTATCTATATAGTTTATAGTTAGGAGAGTCATAAAATTTGTGCGCGCAGACTCATCTTTTCATGACAGGCTCAAATGAGATGCTATCAAAAATAAATGAAGGCTTTTAGCCAGATGGAAAGTCTATCGAAAATAGTACAGCGCGCTACATACAACACAACACACTATGACTTTGTATTATGATTATTGCAGTACGTAGGGATAATAATAATCTTATGAATGACATGCGCATCCATGTACAGATATGAAATCCTTTCACTCTCCAAATTATCTACTAACAAACTAATATTATGATGATAGGGTAATGGGAATGCATTTGGTTCAGCCATTTAGCCTCGTGGTAATAAAATATCACGAATGCTCATTTTAATGGCTCTCAACAATATTGCATATAGAGAAATAAATTTTAAGTGCACAGGCAAGATTCACTTAGCATGTTGGGAGCGGCTTTGCTGTACCATTTCATGTGAGTGAGTGTTATGAAAATTATTATTATGATTATTAGTGAAGACACGATTTTTTCACACAAATGGAAATGTATTATGCACAAGACGAGTCAAAATGTTAAGTGCAGGCCTGTTTGTTGCCAGTGTAAAGTAGTCTTGTATGTAAGTTCCCCAGCTAATAATAATAAGTGAGTTCAAGAAAAGTTGAAAGTGATTATGAGTGAGATGTCACGGGAGCGTGCGGTTAGCCATTCATTAGAGCGTGAGATATATCTTGAATACTGGAGTGTGAGCAGCTCGCCTCCCTAATAACTACTAACACAATATGGTATGCATTCATCTCATGTAAAGTGCATCTGGAGTTTCTAGGGAATTCCTGGGTGAGCCTTAAGGGCTCAACTTTGCGTAACTCACTTTAACGTCTTATACGGAATTTCGTAATAAGGCAAATAACTCAGTGCGCATTAATAGATCGCACATCTTTATCAGAGGAAATAATTTTTATTTAAACGGAGAGATGGTGGAAGACTTTAGAAACTATTTTAAGCCAATTTGTCTCTATTCCCCTATAAACTATAAAATGCGTACAGCAATCCTAGTGCGTGCCTATAAAATTTGAAAGGCAGACATGAACGAATATTATAATGAATTTGGTGCTCCCGACCATATTCCATACACATAAGAACATGGTGAGGGTGAATTCATTTGGAAGACATCATTCGCTGCTCATGTTGTGCATTTCACCTAATATGTACTCTGATAGTCATTCTAGTAACAAGGTTCATGTATTTATGCAACTCCAAATAAATGGAGTGAGTGACTGACTTACTAAAGTGAACCCTCTTGGTCTTCGTTTTCCGCCCTCACTCAAGTGCTACAATTGCGGGTTGGGTTTGTATAATATTATTATTATTGCTTTTCCCAACTAAGTAACTAACTAACTATAGCTTCCCTCTATATCCCCATCATGATCTGTCTGGAAAAACTAACTCGCATGCATAACATTATATTAAGAATATATAGTTCCAGCAACGCACAAAGAACATGTTTACTTCCAAATCTGTCCCAAAATAAACTTTGACAGAAAAGTTTCCTTGTCGTATAACGAACTGACTAACTTGCTCCCAAAAACGTGGCTATAACTTTGGTGGGGAAAATGGAGCACTTTTTGGACACACAATACAAGTTTACTATACATCTAGACGTACATTCTATTCTTTTGTTGATTTTTAAGTCATCCGTGGTTATATGCTCCCGCATATATAGAGCAGTATGTTTCCATATTTATGTGCTGTGAGCAGCAATATGGTCTGTAGTAACTTTTATTTATTGCCATTCTATTATTATTCTCCTTTTTTTTGGGCCAAAGACAAAAGGATGAGAAATTTAACACAAAACATACATACCTCGTATTCAAAACCCAATATATAGTGAAGCGAATTCAGTTATGCACGATTCTTCCATAGGCACTGTATATAATGTAAAGCAGTCATTTACAATTTCCCTGTGAAACATAACTTTTTTCCTTAACCAACCATATATGAACTAACTAACTTCTGTTGTAGATTAAGTTAGTTAGTTAGTTGGTTACACTCATTACAAGCCCAAACCATTTTCTTAGTAACTGACTATAATAAAATTATGTGTAAGACTCCCTTCTTGTTGCGGTACAAAAAAATATGTATTCTTCTCTATCTTAACTGACATTTGTAGAATTACTAACAAGATGTATTACGTGCTCAACCGAACAAAAGCAAAATGCCAATAATAAAATGGTTGCAGCTAACTATAACTAACTAACTAACTATGCAAACGATATTTTTAGGATTTTTCTCTTCCCATCGTTCAACATGGGAGACCAAAAGGATTTCATATTATGTTGTCATCATTGCGTAGTCACTAGTGAGTCATTTGCTCATCCAAATTCACCACCATAGTTAATTTTTGGTTTTGTGCACATCCCCTCGAGGACAAGAAAATAATGGGGACAAGCAAACTGTAAAAACGACTAGTATGCATTCATGTCATAAAGCCAAGAAGGAACAAAACCCATCAAATATAGTCTTGTTTTAGTCTTTATGCGTTCTTTGCTTTAAAAAAAGCACCACAGAGGATTTCATAAAAGTAAGTGTACATAAGCAGTTTCCATCTATAGCCAACTAACTAACTACACGTTTTCCTTTATGAGGATTATCATGCATCATGATTATTGTTCTTGTTGTTAAAGGCATTATAATTATTTCTGTGAGCACATGGATGTAACTAACTATATATGCGGCATGGGGAAAAAGAGTCAAAGACATCATCACAAGTTAAATGGTCACATTAGCCTATGGTGACTTCCTTGTTTTGCTGTTATTTCCATAAAGTGCGTTTGCATGTACAACCACCGTGCTCTGCCCTCTGCTAATAATCATGGAGTTAGTTTAAGAGATGATGAGGGTCTGACAAAAAGACAAAACTATGAGCGAGTAAGTTGAGTTAGTAACTTACTCCTAGTATATATAGTCGTATTAATAATGGGTGAAATTATAAGAGAGGATTTATTTTTCCTTTCTAATTTCGTGTAATGAGACATTAGTTTTACGGCTCCCCTGAGACATTCAAAACATGGCAAGTCACAGGCATTATATGGAAGTAAGTAAGTATAAGTTAGTTAGTTATGTTGGCTAGAAATTCTTTATGAGCGGCCTGATATGGCGAATTTGTGAGCCAGCTTTTAGTACTTGGCTCTAAATGACTTTATTCAGCGTATATTTCATGGGCGTAAAAAATACCCTACCAAAGTTAGCTTGCTGTACAATATAAAGGAAGGGGATGAAAGGAAAATCATATTTTATGAGCTACAAATTAAGACATTCAGTTCATGGAAAACTATTTGTCTTCCAAATTGGTTAATAGCTGAGCTCTTAAATTTTCTCTCACAGTTAGTTTACGACGATGGGCCAGATAACTTTTCTGTTTGCACACACACACACATTAATAGGGATAATAATAGTCTGTGTGTTTCATAGGCTGTCCAATTTTTGAGACCAACAGGAAGACATGCGAGTTCATTTATGATGGAACAGCCATTTTGATTGCTTCATGGGTCTGTGACATGCCACAGTCCCATGTAATTATTATGAACTTGCCTGAACGCTATTCCTTTTTTTATATGCGACATGCATACACTAATTGCGTGTCTTGTCTTGTCTGCCAACCCAAATAGTACATGCATAGTTAGTTAGTTTGTTAGTTAGTTCTCAAAAATATATTGCAAAAAGATAACAACTAGCTGGGGACGAGCGTGACAGTTTACATGAATGGTTGAGAAAAAAACTTGCGCTCAAATTTAATTCATATGATTATTATGATGAGCATTGTTAGTTAGTTCAATATGCTTTAGTTATAGTTAGTTGGTTCCCAGCTAAACTAACTAACTAACAAGCTTAAATATATAACTAACTACTTACTACTTTACAGTTTTCCTTGGTTTGCAGTGCATACATAATTTAAATAGATAAATGCTCATAACATGCACGACATACAGGGAAAAAATTAGGGTCCACACATTTCTAAAGGTGGATTTTATGATCTCCATCCTACTGTTATTATTATGCAGCAAGCGAATTTTGAAATGTTGACACACACTAGTAAAAAGATTCTTTCATGTGGAAATTCATACAAAAATTCAATGCGAGAGGATCAACGCACAATTATTTATATTTCATCTTTACATATCTAACAAACTATAGGATGTGAATTTTTTTCAATCCTACTTCCATCCACATATGATAATAATTGTTGCGGCCATGGCTTTATTTAGTAACGCATGTGTGCTCCACCCTAACTAACTAACTAACTAACTAACAAGCTAAATATCATCCATTATGATTGCAAGATTAGTTCGTTGTATCGCTTAGCGTACCAACCAACCAACTATAGAGAATGAACTCAGTGGCGCATGCAAAGAAATGAAACGTTGACAGAGAATTTAAAGGCAGCCGACCCTTTAAAAAAGTTTGACAGGATTAATGTCATTGGGAAAAAAAGATGAACCGGGACACAGTTCAAATAATCAGGGACCTAGCTGAACACAAGTCTCTGTGTGAAATCATAAGTAAATAGTTAGTTACTTTGTAGGTACAGCATACATATCTAAAGGATGCAGATGTGTACAGGGTCCACTCACTATACACCATTGGAACCTTTGACCAGTAAACATTGTAATACAAATACAAAGTACCTACCTAATACCTACCTTTAAGGCCTCACTTGAGAACTCAATGATGGTTCTGATGGTTCTAAGTATTCCAGTGAGTGAGTGACTGCCTTTGCGTAATAAATCATGCAATGGACATAATATCTTTGTTAGGCGTAACAACAACTAGTAAGTTGTAATATTTGGGAAACAAATGACTGACCTCCAAAAAATCTCTGGGATAGCCCGTTAGTTAGTTGGTTAGTTAGAAAGCGCTATGACCTCGAGTTGACACTACTATAGACAAACTAACTAACAAAATGAATAATGTCTCTAGTAATAATAATATTATACCTACTACTGTGAGAATGATGGACACATTTCTAACTAACTAACTAACTAACTATAAGAATGAAAAAGGCTATAGGAACATTTTGTTGTTGAAAAAGTTCGTGTGAAACAAATTGTATGATTTCACTCCTCTCATGACGATCATAATAAAATTCATGACAGTCTGTGACGAAAACGTTATACTATTTGTGCACAATAGGGAGACAATTTCTTTTTCTCACAGTCTTGCTCACAATACCTTTTTCATTTCACATCTCATCCCGTCATGACTATTTTTGAATGCAGCCAAAATACTAAAGATGGAACAATGCTCTCATGATGAAATACATGTGCATCAAACCGTATCATGATAATATAATGTATGCTGAGAATCATAACAAAAAAAAACGTTCTATTGCATGATCCAAATGGGAATAGCCTACTGTGAGTCTACATACTGACTGAATGGATAAGAAACAAATTGGTCTACAAGATAACAAAAAAAAATGTTTGTTAGACTGCCAGATCATCCTTTTGTACAGAGGGGGGAATATGAAATGAATATAAAAAGATGAGTGACTGGCTGAATACATGAGAAAAGATGACTATGGGGAAAATGATGGGGAGCGATGATTGAGTGAGGAAAATTTGAGGGTTGAGCTGGTTCCTCAGTTTGTCCAATGGGCTGGCTCACAGATATGAATTTTCATATGAGCCCATATCCCATTGGCATGGGCTGTCCTCCACTTGCCTGGCTGCCACTCATAACTTATAGATACTACACAGTTATGTATTCATATGCGCTGTGGTGTGGGCTCACCCACTAGGTTTGAATTCATACTCGTTATTGGTGGATTGGCTCAACCCTTTGACTATAGCAGGTTATGAATTTTGATCGGAAAGTGATGATGATGATAATAGTCGTGAGCACCTTTAATGCACTGTAGTTTATGTTATTGTCAATCGATGGATCCAACTCGTTATTCAAATGGAAACCTGATTTGCAGATGTGTTTTGTTCATGGAATATTATATTCCATCCATGTGGTTCCTTTTAGTTAGTTAGTTAGTTAGTTAGTTAGTTAGTATGCATATAAGCAATTAAAAAGAGCTTGAATAATCAAGTGCTCATCATAACATCATTGTTGAAGGTTTATATTATTATATTATATCGGGTGTAAAGCCATGTTCAGTTTGAAAGCAAGTATACACATAAAGTATAAAGTTTTGAGACATGATATGGGATATAAGCCATTAAGGACTGGAAAAAAATGTAGAAAAAAGGCCATTATTACTGTCGAGATGGTATCACCATTTCGAGAAATTATGTGGATGACATTAATGCGTTAAAAATAATTGAAATTACTGATAGGCTACTTATTTGGGCCCTCATAAAAACTCGTTCCAGGCTACGAACTGGGTGACGACCCTAAACTTGTCCTCATAAATTTGTCACTTGTATTATTTTAAAAGTTTCAAACCTTTTGGGACTGATCATCTTCGGTGGTACAAGCTGACCTTCAATACACAGTGTTATGAGTGACTGGGGCTTTTAGGGAAAACACAAAATGTCTCTTCTCACGCAATAACTATAATAATAATTGCCAGCCCAGGAATTTTTTCCCCTCTACAATCTACCTACGTGGTCCATCAAAGCAATAAATGAGACACATGAAGTCATCTATCAGAGCTGATAAAAAATTGTATTTACTCACTAATGCATTCACATATGAAAGATACACATTATGTTTGTTTATGATGGCAGCAGTCTACATATTTATAATAATATTCAACAGGAGAAAAACTCCTTTGGATAATAATTACATTTATATGAAAATGAAAAAAAGGCCGCCATCAACACAGGTAAGTGGGGGAGACATGATGATACATGATTCTTATATTCCTTAGTTAGTTAGGTAGAAACTGGATATACCTGATTTGTGGAACGCCGAGAGAGTGCTCAGATTAGATTTCATATGGAGTCGCTATACGCAGTATATTTTGAGCTACTAAATGGCCATTCATATTCTGCACTGTTCATAACCTGACCGCTACACATCATCATATGTGTGTACAGATATATAATACATATCTAGAAACCCCATTTCGCTACATTATTGAAGGATGTATAGCATAGTTAGCAAGTATTTTATATGCACTTTGGTCAGTTTTTTCTCCTCTTTCTACTTTGCTTATGCACCGTAGTATGATAATGGCTTTTATCATCACAAGGAGTCCTGATTATCATTATGGTTATTGTTTCCACTCATGAGATTCCGTGTACAAGACTGGTCAGACAAAACAAATAGCATCCTTAATGGCATTATCATTATTATGAGTGCATACCAACTTTAGTTATAGTTAGTTAGATACTAATACTAGCAGAGAGTGCACAGCCAACTCTAAAGCCAACGTAATGATATGCATATGAGTGGAATTTGTAATTAATCACCACTCGTTCTACAACATTCATTCCCACTCATAATAATAACATTTTTTATTCTTTCTGTATGAGGGGACTTTTGCAATCATGTTTTGCACTGAATAATATAATAATATGCACGTTGCAGAATTTGGCAAGGGCAAAAAAATGCGTACATGCAAACTAACCAACTATACATAGTTACATGCTACAATTTTTACCCTGCCTATTCAATCCACCTCTACATGCAATAGTAAATACAAACACGCTTTCAATAATGAGTGTTTAATCGCAATAAATTAATGATGACGATCAATTGATTAAATGTCGTAGTAAAAAATCACATCCATTAGAACAAATGACAGACTAGTCAGTTTTGGTCCACATTAAGATAGCCATTAAGAAGACAAAGTGCAGGCTGACTGACTGAGTTTAAATTTCTGAAAAGAAAACTGGAAACCACACGTAGTGTAAATGGCCAAAAGCAACTGAACATGTTGTATGGAGGAATAGGAACCGGCTGCATTCGCACATAGTATACACACATTATTATAATCAACTGATTCCATCATCAGATTTATTACGATTGCTTTGTTTCCTTATTAATTTACTTGCTCACTTACTCACTAACAATATATATGAGGCGCATCATGATCGGATCTAATATTTAAAAGCACATTCCTTGTTTGAGTCGGTAATGGGTATACGCACTCCACATGTTTTTCCGACCCTTTCGTAATGTCAATAGAATCCCATCATTAATATTTATGTGATCAAGTTTTTTCTTCTTTTTGAAAAAAATGCCGAACAGAAAAAAGTCTTATCCTTGTTTACTATCTATGAAATAGCTCGATTAGTTATGGATGGGGCGATGAGATAATTTTGCAAAATTTTGCTTCTATAAATGTATACCTTGTGCCATTTATTATTATAACATGTAGGGTACCCACTGACCTCTCGTTTTTCATTTAGCGTGGAACGTGATGATACCTTTAATCAGATTAAAAGTGTGTATGAAAACCTTGGAAGAATATTATATGACTAGTAGTTTTGGACGTGAAAAATGAGCATGATTTGTGGGAATGTGGAGGAAATAGTGAACACATAAGTGAATTACTTGGTCATCCCGGATTTTTATAGGGGAACCAAGAAAAATCTAATTTGCCAGATGGAAACATTGTTATGAATTTTTTATAAGGAGATGAAGGATGAGGAAATAATAATGGCCAGTGCCCATCATACTAATAATAATATCGGTAAGGAATGATTTTTCTACCTGATTCCATACCTGATAGTGATTCCCGCATTTCATGAATGAAACTGCCAGACTGAACACACACAAGTAAATTATTACGTGGAACCACTCACCTTACTCCTATATGATTATCTTTTTTGTACCCTAAAATATTAGTGACTGACTGACTGGGGGTCTGTTGGCCCATTATGCTCACCAAGTGCACACACACACATTAAAAGTGATCTTTCCTATTCTGTATGTGGTTTGGGTAGAGAAAAAAACGTTTTCCTACCTGATTGGTTTCGGGATATTGTTAAACAACCTTTAAAACGTGTCGTTGGTAAAAACAAATAGGAAAAGGCTGGAGTGAATTTGTAACTTCCGCTAATTTTATCATCCCATGCAATTTTCACTCCCCCTTTCCCATATCGTCGTGTCAATTATTACATGTAGTACGCATCATATTAGTTACTCCACTTTTGACTTGATATAAGCTTGTTGCTCCAGAAAAAAAATGATTGCCCTCTATTTGTTTCTCGTGTATTATGATTATTGCTGTCGAGTTGATTTATGACTATCATATAAAGTGTTACATGTAAAATGACAGTCTGTCATAATAATAATGGCTATTATGGGAGCAACATGGTTCTTGTATGTTGAAGAATCTATTTCGGTGAAGTTTTTCACAGAATTTATGAGATTTCGTTGTGACGGGCCCAACCAAATGGGTCCACAGTAGTAAAAGAACAATAAGTCGGCTATGTATGACTACTGCCAGAGAGTTTTGAGCAGGGGAACCAAAAACTGTAAGAAAAACAAGCAGAAAAAGACAATCGCAATGCTACACTACTTTCTACAGTTATGTTATCTTCCAGTATTATAAAACTTGCCTTCCCCTTGCATATGTGTGTACGCCACAAGAAAACCATAATGCATAGTCAAAACCGTGTGGATCATCAATGTGAGTTAGTCATGCTAACTAACTAACTAACTAAAATGAAAAGATCAGAGAGGCACATAAAAAGCAAGAAAAATAATGGAAACACATAGAGAATGAATCTCATCAGAAAAGTAACGGAGCTGTCCGAGATAATTTTAGAAAATTCTTGCCAACCAAAAAACAAAAGATAGTTAGTTAGTTAGTTAGTAACTTTTAGTACGTTATGTATGATTATATATGTATGCTGTTGAAAAGAATGATCTTTGTGTACACTACTCACAATTTCCATTGCAAAACGACAAGACGCGCAAAAAAATGGAATCAGTGCCGGAGGTATGTAATGAATGTAACATTAGTAGGTTGCTTATGAAACGTGTGGATCCTAATCTGAGGATATTAACTAACTTTATCCTTGTCTAATAATATTCTCTCTTTAAATTCCGTATAGACAGGAGAATAAAGACTTTTTTAATACATGGTATAATTTGATGGCAGAGTACAAGAAAAGCTGCTGGATTCCATTCTGTTACATACATATCTTACTCAATACCTTACATATTATTGGAGCAAGTTGGGAAAACAAAAAATAAAGTGAGTAAATCTCGACGAATTTCATCCTATATACTCTTATTTATTTATTCGTACATATCACGAACTAACAAACTAACTATAAGAATGGTGCAAAAAATTTCTACTCATCACACAAAAGATTGAAACAACAACTTAGAGCCGAGATGTACCACTTTATGCGATTTCCGTTCTAAATCCCCCGGCATCCACATTTCACTCACATTCTCATCTGTCTCATAAACTGAATACAACATTGTCTTTACCTTCTCATGTGAAATTATATAGATTTTCACAAAATTCTCTCCCCTTTTGTTTCCCAACTATTTTTGGCATCATCTTTATTGCTCAGCTAACTAACTAACTAACTAGTCACAGATCCGACAGACATGTGTCTTTTCTGTTCGTAATAACAATTTTACACAAACCCACAAAAAATTCCACCATGGCCATTGCTACAACCAACTTACTTCCCAGCAGACTCACTCACTATGAACCACCACAAATGTCGCCGTACAAATACGTATGCCGCCTATTATTATCATTATTATCCACTTTATGTCAACAACTAAAACCTCTGGTCCAAACCATACCACAAAAAAGTCCCGTTGTAATAACAGCCAATAAAAAGGTAACTTCAAATATACACAGGGAAACCATATGTAACTAACTAACTACAGACCATAAGAAAGTGTAAAACAAACAAACCTTTATTTGACGGATTCACAGTTGTCAAAGGATTGGGCCCACCGTCTTCTTCACACAGTTCTAAATGCCTACTAGGCCTAGCTTGCTTTCTCCTGGACATGATTACTGAATATTTTGGAAAAAAACACTCGTTTTGAGGAAACACTAGTTTTCCAATGTCATCATAAGAAGAACCATTGTTTAGAATCCATCATCTTTTGCTTAACTAACAATAACATGCAAAATCCATAAATGAGATTACACTGTCACTTTATTCCCTTGTATCAAGTTTCCCCGAAATTCATAACTCATATTTCATATTCCCCCCGAGTAAGTGAAAGTATAGCAGCTAACTGAGTAAGGTGAGAATGTTAAACTTTACACATTGACCGAGAACAAAGGACTAACTAACTGTACGAATGTGAGATGTTGATAGGTCGTAAAAAGACTTTTTTTCCTTCTCCTCTTGTTTCCGTGCTGATGATGATGATAGCCATTGGAACTGTCCTGGCATTCTGGAGATAGTTATTAAATGTGCGTCTGGAATTCCAGGCAGATTGCCATTGGTCTATCTGTAAACATTAATATGAAATATCCACCCACTTTTTGAGCACTCCAGAACAGAGAGTAGTAAGGTGGATCCCAGGGACTTGCCAAAAAGTTGACGACAACCATGAAATGATGAGAAAGCCTTTTCTTTTCCAACTATACACGGGTAGTTAGTTCGTTAGTGAGAGTAGTAGCCGCTGGAAAGTTGTCTCACTCCTCACTCCTATGTCCCCGGTGAAAAGCCCCCCGATTACTTACTGACTGACTGATAGCAAATTTTTATCGGTCCACTCACTCACTCACTCACTACTGTGTATACTATAACTAACTGTCTTGGACAATTTTTGACATCGGTGTCACTTGCTGTCCAAAAGACGAAGAAAATTCAATATACTATATGTTCACCACTTTTAGTTAGAGCGCGTAATATCCCTAGTAGCTTGCTTATGGCGTACGACGAGATAAATTGTCACCAATTAAATCCCGTGCACCTCTCGTGTCAACTCAACTAGGGTCAAGTGGCAATCCGTTGCACAATCTGGTACACTTGGTATAACTATAGTTTCTTAGTTAGTTTAATACTTTTGGGTTATGATCAACAAGACAACGGGAGCAATATATGTGGATGTGAGCGTGGCGTGGAGCCAACTGGATCTTGAGTCACACCGAAACATACTAGAGCGGATGGTCTTCCGTACCAAAGGAACACGTTAGTTAGTTAGTTAGTTAGTAGTCAACTTGGGCACCATACAATACACACTGCACATTGGATGCTCTGTTCGGAGTGAGTATGTACATATGTACAGCGACTGACTGACTGACTGTGAGGAATCATCATCATCTGTAGCTATTGCTTTGCTTTACTATAGCTGTGTGCCTTTTAGTTGGTTTGCTTATGAGCACAGGCCCAATCTTCTGGCAGTCAGTAGGACCGTGCTGTAAGTTAGTAAGTTGGGCATGCTTGTGTGTAAGTGAGGTTCCTGATCTGCCGCATTGTGCCGATTAGACCCCATTTTATTAAAAGGGTGTTTATAAATGGAGATTTTGTAGAATGTGGGGATGAGCGATGGATTTCGTAATTGTGGCGACTGGTGGCTGGGCGATTTTCATGTTTTTAGTGAATAAACAATAAGCGGGAATTTTAAAATACTGCTTGAGAAATAGACTGGATTTAGATACTAGATTAGATGTTTAGCTTGAGATAATTAATTTATAAAAACGGAAAGAAATAGTTACATTGTTTTCTTGTCTAATAAAACACTATTTTGAATTATTGAAAAAGAAAATATGGATTATCCATGTTTTCCGCTATGGAATTTATAGATAATCGATGCTTTTATAATTGTAAGATTTGAATGACTTTTGTTTGTTTTTATAAAATTCAGTAATAGCGTTAGATTTGTGAGTATAGATCGAGGTTTTGCTTCAACAATGATTATTCTGAAAACGATGTAGAATGTTCACCATGCTGTACGTTAAAAAGTGGAGACAGTGATGAGGATAATAATCACCCACTTTACTACTACTGCATACAGTGCTGCTCACTTTACGGAGCTCTAAAGTTACAACCCTCAGGTTGTGTACTTACTCACTCTTGAACCCTCATAAGTTTATGATTGCCAATATTTTATGAAGGGTTATGAATCTCCATTGCTTGTTATTCTGTCACTTTCAATGTACACAATGGTCCTGTTGGATCTCTTCTTCGTTTAACAACTTATTGGGCAATAAAGTCATAACCAACTCGAAATGCAAAATCATTTGTCCCATGCATAAAATAACCAAAACTAGACTACTGTGTATAAGATACAGTGAAAAACTGTTGACTGTTTGTTTCACTTCAACTCATTAATGATACTGGCCTTCATTAATTTGTTCGCTTTGTGGACGCATTTTTATACATTTATGTGTAATTACTATTCCGTGTGCGTCGGCTGTAGCTTGACCAAACTATAACACTAACTCAACTCTGATCCAGAACTCAAATGGGAGCACACAATGCACAACTCATCATCCGAATGTCAACAATAAAGTTAGTTTGAAACACAAGGGCAATAATATTATGACGCTGCAATAATAATGATAACCTGACTTGTGTTTTTTGGGAGGAAACCTAATGGTATAATATTATGTAGGGTTTGGCTCCATAGTGGAAAAATATACACAATGTGTGGACAGGATGGACCCTAATAAATAATATGCCCCAAAAGCCGGTTTGTCAACTATTATCTCGACAATAAATAGAGCCTGGTGAATTCAAAGCCAACCAACTAACTAAACTACACCTGTCTTTATGTACGGACGCTGGAATATAATACAAAACGTAATTAAAGTCCAGTCCATTTGTTCATGATTAAACAATGATGATAAAAAGGTGGACTCACAATGATCACGGTTTGTAGTAATAATAATCATAATAATACACATGCTAAACCCTATATGCATGTAATTGGATGCACAAAATTGGTTGACAATCATAATAATAATAATTATGCCTTGTGTATACACATAACATTCTATTATTATTGAGTGGTGAATTGAGCGACCTGACTAACCATGCAGTATGCAGCACCATTGTCATATTATCTTTTTTCGTTAGTTTTACTCCAAACAACTGTGCCAACAAAAAAAGTGGGTACAAAATTGAATGAACTGACTAAATAACTAGTGAGCGGAACCATGATCCACTGGCTACAACAATAAAGCTCAT
>Ga0210040_10002727_pt1 | contig 24621 bp, 20 predicted proteins | sample CryGeyCG12114_NA_FD_185462 | JGI IMG/M metagenome (GOLD analysis project Ga0210040, IMG submission 185462) | Groundwater microbial communities from aquifer - Crystal Geyser CG19_WC_8/21/14_NA (SPAdes) (version 2) | ecosystem: Environmental > Aquatic > Deep subsurface > Groundwater | place: USA... | reverse complement strand
TAGAAGCATCGAAGCGCATGATAAAAGGTGGCTGCGAACCTTGTGGAAAGAGAGCCTGCCCCCGGTTGGTAAAAGCGGTTACTTCGGCAGCGGCCTGGGCCATATTGGTGCCTTCGTAAAAGGTCAGTTTCATAAGCGTTAAGCCTTGAATATTGCGGGTTTCAATGCTTTTTACACCGGCCACATACAGCATTAGGTTTACGTATTGCTTCCCGAAATAAGCCTCCATCTGTGCCGGAGCGTAGCCGCCATAAGGGTGCGATATGTAAATAACCGGCAGGTTGAGATCAGGGAAAATATCTATTTTAATATTACGGATAGCATTGATCCCAAAGAAAAATATCCCGGCTACCAGAACCATAATGGTTATGGGTTTCCGCAGCGCACCTTTTATTAAATCCATTTTGAGTAAGGTAAAAAGTAATAAGTTGCAAGTAGTAAGCTTTTCTCAAGTTGAAGTTAAATACTCAGCCCATGGCTACATCTGTATTAAAACTCATTTGTAAATATCGAAATATCGCCGCTGGCGGCAGCCTTATACAACAAAGCCTGCCATACATTGCTGTGCGCAATATCCCGGTCTATTTCGGCCCGGTTAAGCATATAAAGCGCTTGGGTAATATCTACAATGGTTGCTAATCCATTTGTATACAGTACATTTTTTTGCTCGTACGCATCAGTAGCCGCCTGAATTTGGATAGGCGCCTCCCGGTAATTTTGCAGGGCATTTTCAATTTTTGTTTCCGCTAAATTTAGTTCGGCACTTAGCCGTTGATTCACCAAGTCGTATTCGTCTTTCAGGGCTTGTGAGGTAAACTCCTGGGCCTGTACCTGCTGCTGCACCCGCAAATTATCGGTTAAGTTCCAGACCATACCCAGGCCAAATAGGTAGTTGCCGCGGGTAGGGTTTATGCCCTGGCGGTAATTTTTGGTATAAGCATCTGGGTTTGAGTTATAATTGTAGCTGAAACCCGATCCGCGGCCCTGCAACACGCTAAACAACGAAAAGGTAGGATAATTGAAGGTGCGGAAATACTTCTCCCGTTGTTGGCTCAAGTTAATGCGGTTGCGATAAAAAGTTAATACCGGGTGATTATCGGCGGGTACTGTTGCCGGAGGAGCAAAAGCAACCGGCACCCGTGTTACAAAAACGCTGTCTAATAAAAAGCTTTGTGGCGCTACGCCTAATAGTTGGGCCAGTTGGTTGGCTTGTTCCTGCTCGGTATCTAAAGAGCGGGTCAGGGCAATTTTAGCGTTCGAAACTTCGGCATTGGCCAGCGATGAATCTACACCGGGGTTGAGGCCATTTTTAGCGCGGGCCACTACTACCCGTTTCAGGGCATAAGCCCGCTCCAGGTTTCGTTCCTGCGACCGGGTAAGCCGCTGCGCGGCCTGTAAGTTTAAATAAGCACTGGCCACCCGCACTTGGTGCTGAAATTGTTCTTGTATTAAGTCCGCTTCATTTTGAGTTAAGGCCGCTCGGGCAACTTCTATGCGTTCGCGGGCCTGGCCAAAGGAGAAAAAGTCCCAGCTTACATTGGCCAGGTACAGCGCCCCAAAGGCGGCGTTCCAATTCTGGGTTTCCATAGCCGGTCCGGAGGAGGAGGAGTTTAAGCCCCGGAATCCGTAAAAAGTACCGTTTTGCCCGTTAATGGTGCCGTAATCGTGCTGCCCCGACACACTAAAATCAGGCAGGTACTCTTTCTGGCTTTGCCTTACGGATGCGCGGGCGGCCTGGGTGTAATTAGCTTTAGCCTTAATGGTGCCGTAATTAGCAAGGCTTCTTTCCAGCGCCTCGTTCATTGTCAGGACAGCGTTCTGACCAGCAGCAAAATGGCTTATAAATAAACTGGCCAAGGTAAGCGTAACGCAAATACGTATATTTCTGAACATGCCGGATTATATAAGTCCGTAAGATAGAGAATAAAATACCTTCTGGATTTAAATTATGCAGTAAAAAGGAATAAATAGTAAGTTTTTCATCTTAATAGAACTAAATTATTCAATCTTTCTGAATAAATTCATCTAAAAACTTCAATTATTTGTTATAACGCTTAATATGGTTAGTCGATGATGTTCAAAATGGAGGTTAATACAGGCCTCTCTGTTAAATAAAAGGCAATGAGGATAAGGCTTCAGTTTAATAGGTAAGTAGACAGAGATTAGCAGAAACTTATGTCGGTATTCTTTAGCACCCGAGACAAACTTGCCGGTTTTAAAATTAATTACTCATATTACGCAAAATAATAGAGCAAACTGGATGCACGTCATCCCCAAATTCCTTCTCCTGAAGGTGAAGGGGAGCTCCGGTAATGCTTGTTTTGAAGAAAAGGCTTTTAATAAAATGTATCTGATTGTCCGGCCATTTATCAGAAGGGTAATCATTTATCAGAAGAGTAATCAAAGTCACTCTCCTTTTCCAGGAGGTTTCCACCCGGGAGAGGGATTTAGGGTGAGGTTTGCGCCAAACAGCAGTTAATAAAGGTAAAACTTATTTAACCCTTTCATCCCTGAAGTCTACTAAGATGATATAAACAGGCTCAAGAAGGTTCTATCCCATAATTGCGTAACAGCTAGTAATTACCTGTTTACAGTAAAATTATTAACAACGGTACTGCTATTAAGCAGTGAAAAAGCAAAATCCGCAAGTCTCAATTTTATATATCTAAAAAATAATAGCAATCGTTTAACCGAACATTTTGCCATCGATATCAGCATGATGCAATTACTTTGTAACAAAGTTGTGCCCTTAGCAGGTATTGTTTAAGTAAAGTTGTTATAGCCTGCCACACCCAAGTTCAGTTTATTTATATGTATTATAACCCCCACCCACCCGTAGATCCGGAATTGCTCCGGCAACTAACCGAAAAACAACGGGAATTAAGTCAACAATTAATTATTCAGAAACCTGATTTCGATATCAAAACCATAGCGGGTTGCGATTCTTCTTTTATCGGCGAAAACATTTTATCGGTATTTGTGGTGCTGAATTTTGCTTCGCTGCAGGTATTGGAAAAACAATGGCATTATGGCGAAGTATCGTTACCGTACATTCCGGGCTTTCTGGCTTTCCGGGAAGCCCCCAATCTGCTGAAAGCTTACGAGAAACTGCAACTAAAACCCGATGTGATTATGGTAGACGGTCACGGCATTTCGCATCCGCGCCGCATGGGTATTGCGAGTCATTTGGGGGTACATTTGCAAAAGCCTACTATGGGCCTGGCCAAGAATATATTGGCGGGCAAATTTGAGGAACCCGCTGCGACCCAGGGTTCTATTAGCCCGGTTATACATCGGCAAGAACATATTGCCAACGCCATCCGGACTAAAGAAAAAGTAAAAGCGGTATTTGCCTCTGCCGGGCACTTACTGGACTTAGAAACGGCCACTAAACTGGCATTTGCCACCACTCGTAAATACAAACTACCCGAACCTACCCGCCTGGCCGACCATTATGCCGAAGTATTGAAAAAAGAAGTACGATAAAAATTTTAGGTATATTCTTTGCTCTTATCATATAAAAAACTGCTTTAGTAATTTAATAATCAGTTGTTTATTACATATTTTTTTTCGTTTCTTTATAGTAAATATAAAATATAGAGAAATGGAAAGAAACGAAAATGAATTTTGGTCGGCTAATAACAATGACTCCGGTTTAAATATAAACCCCGAAATAAAACATTACCTCCGCGAAACTGCCGGCTGGGGAAAGTTCCTGGGTATTTTGGGTTTTGTTTTTATTGGCTTAATGCTGCTGGGATTATTTGGTTTCAGCATTTTTTTCTCTAATTCTTTTCAGAACGGAGCCTATCCGTATGGGGCCGGACCAAATATGGGTATTTTGATGGGGATTTATTTCCTGTTTTTTGCCGCGTTGTATTTTTTCCCTTCTTGGTATATTTACCAGTTTGCCACTAAAACTAAAACGGCTTTGCTATATAATCAGGAAACAGATCTCATCCGTGCATTTTCCAGGCTTAAATCTTTCTTTAAATTCTGGGGTATTTTAACTATTATTTTTATGGCCTTCTACGGTTTAGCTTTGCTGGCAATGGGGTTTGGCATGTTCATGGCTAGGTAACCGCATCCGAATAACTTATATTAATTCCTATTTACCAGATTCTTCCGGATGAATAAGCGTTTTCATTGTTCCGAAAGAATATATTTAAGTTCCATAAACCACTACCGGATAAATTTTAGCATAACTTTTACCTGTCTTTTTGGGTTTAAACTTCTATAAACGAAACTTAAAACTAAAACTATGGAAAATATATCAGGAAAAACGGCATTAATTACCGGTGCCTCCAGCGGCATTGGCTATGAACTAACCAAGTGTTTTGCCCGCGACGGCCACAGCGTTATTATGGTGGCCAACCAGGAAGACAAATTGCAACAGGCAGCCCAGCAAATCAGCACCGAATTTCCCTTGGTGCGGGTAGAAGCTATTTCGATAGATCTGAGCAAAGATGGCGCCGCCGACCGGCTTTACTCCGAAGTGCAGGACCGGGGCTTGCAGGTTGAATATTTAGTGAACGATGCCGGCTTTGGCGAAAGAGGTTCTTTTCTGGAAACCGAATTAGACAAAGAAATAGCCATGATTCACTTAAATATTATTTCTTTGGTAACCCTAACCAAACGTTATTTAAGAGAAATGGTAACCCGGGGTTCAGGCAAAGTAATGCAACTAAGCTCGGTAGCCGCTTTTTTACCGCACCCGTTACTAGCCGTTTATGCCGCCAGCAAATCTTTTGTTAAATCTTTTTCCGAATCGTTGCAGGACGAGATTAAGGATACCAACATTACTATAACTGTGCTGTGTCCGCCGCCAACGGATACTAATTTCTTTGAAGCCGCCAATATGGAAAATTCTAAAATTGCGAACTCTTCGCAAGTGCAGGAAGCCGACGAAGTAGCCCAGGCCGGTTATAAAGGTATGATGAACGGCGATGCCCGCGTATTGCCTACTTTTGTGGCCAAAATGTACGCGGCCCAAGGCATCACCTTACCAGATTCGGTTAATGCCGCCATTGTGCACAAACAACTGGAAGACGAAAAAAAGTAACATCATAATAAAAGCTCCTGACCTAACATCAGGAGCTTTTTTAGTTTAAAAATAAAGTTATGGAAAATCAATCAGGTAAAATTGCGCTTATTACCGGCGCTTCCAGTGGCATTGGTTTTGAACTAACCCGCTGTTTTGCCCGTGATAACTACCAGGTTATTATGGTAGCTCATTTCCGGGATAAATTACAAGCCGCTGCGCAACAGATACAACAGGAATTTCCGGATATTTTGGTACATACCATTGCGGTTGATTTAAGTAAAGATAATGCGCCCGATAAGTTATTTACGGAAGTACAACAGCATGGCTGGCAGTTGGATGCTTTAGTAAACAACGCTGGTTTCGGCGAATACGGTCTATTTGCCGAATCAAACTGGGCCAAAGAATCGGCCATGATTCACCTGAATATTATTTCGCTGGTGCATTTAACCAAATTATTCCTGCCCGGTATGCTGAGCCGGAATACCGGTAAAATATTGCAATTAGGTTCGGTAGCTTCTTTTATGCCGGCTCCGCTGCAATCAGTGTACGGTGCTACCAAAGCTTTTATTTTATCATTCAGCGAAGCACTGCAAGAAGAATTAAAAGAAACCAATGTTACGGTTACCGTACTGTGCCCGCCGGCCACCGACACCAACTTCTTTAGAGTTGCCGGTGCGGAAAACAGCAAAATGGTTCAAGACGGCAGTATGGCATCGGCCGAAGAAGTGGCCGCCGGTGGTTACGAAGCCCTAATGAAAGGCGATGCCCGGGCGGTACCAACTTTTAAAGCCAAAATAGAAGTAGCCCAAAGTAATATTCTACCCGATTCGGTGGTAGCCTCCATGATGCACAAGCAATCGGAAGAGAAAAAACCAAAGAAAGCTGCGGCTAAAAAAGAAAGTACCTCCAAAGCTGCGCAGGCTCCGGAAGAAGCATCTGAAACTACTTCAAAGAAAAAAGCAAGTGCTAAATCAATTAAAGCTGATTTAAATACAGAAGAAGTATCCGCTAAAAAGAAAAGCAGTAAGAAAAAGGAATAATATCAGCTGATAAGAGCTAACCCAAATTAATTTGTTTAATTAAGTTCTCTAATGACGAAGACTTAAGTAGTTGGACAATTATAAATATACATTAGGCCTTAATAAAAATCACTTTAAAAGCTCCCCTCCTGTTTTAGGAGGGGCAGTAAAATTATCCCTAAGCAAAATGTATAATTATTTTCGTCCTAGCACTTATCTATTTTCCAGATAAGGCTTTGTCATTATTTCTCGAGCTTAATTTTATCCAGTTCTTCCATCATGGTAAAACGCTTCTTGTAAATGACGCGAAAGCTATTCAGAATTTTTTCCACTAATAGTTTGCCGCCTTCTAATAAAAGCATTTGATTCAGAGCTTTGGCTACAGTTTTGTAACTGGTTTTGCTGGCATTATTAATCGCATACTCCTGCACCGCTTTCCTAAACATTTCTAATAATTGCGGGCTGTAACTTTTAGGCAGAAAAGTACTGGTTTCCAGCAGGAGGTCGAGGGAGGGATATTTGCTAATATAGGTAAAAAGCCGGGACCAGTCTTGTAAGGCGATATAAGTAGGTAACAGCCGGTTTGCCAGATTTAGCCAACCCGACTTTTTTTCCTGTAAAAGCGACTCTATTATTTTGTCGTATTCTGTCGTCCAGGCTTCCGGAGAATAGTACGATCTTAGTTTAAGTAAATATTCGGGTTTATACGTGTTATGGTAAAGTTTACGCGCCTGTTGTTGTACACCCAGTATATCTTGTTCCTGTTCGGCAATCTGCAAAAGCCAGAATATCCACCTATTTTCATCTACCGTGGTGGTTTTGCGGTCGCTTGCCAGTATTTCCAGCACGTACTTTTTAGCCAGCGCATACTGTTTATCCGTTAGCGCCCTGGTTATAAGTATTTCCCGGAATTCCGGCAGATGCTTATATTCTTCTATTAAAGTATCCGCCTCTTGCTGGCGGTTCCGACCGGTTAAAAAGTTAGCCAGAAATAAAGCCAGTTGCTTTTCGTTGTAAGTTTCCGGAATAAATAAAATTTGTTTAAAGATTCCGGCGTATAAGGCATCATGTTTAGAACCTTTACTCCGGGCCGCAGTTTTTTGTTTTTGCTGATGCAACAAATCCCGGATTTCCCGGATAAGGTGGTCTTCTTTGGTTTTATCGATTGCCAGCATATCGGCGAGTTCTAGCCAGTTTTCGGCAAAACCCATTTCGTGGTAGGTAACCTGCGGGAGTTCTTTTATAACATAGCTAAATAAATTTTCTTTGAGGTTTACCGGCACCGGAGCTTTTACTAATTGTACTAATAAAGAAAAAGCCGTATCTACGGCGTCCTCAAATTTACCACCGGTTTCTTCCAGGTTATTTGTCTGCAGAATAATCTTTTCAATAATGGCCTGGCATATAAGTACTACTTCGCTGTAATAATTCTGGACGAATAAATTTTTAGCTTGTGCCAATAATTCCTGCACCGGTTTCAGTACTTTGGCTCTATTAGCATATTCTATAAACCCGGTGCGATCGGCAGCTGCTTTAAAAGCATTATCCAGAATAAGCTCGTACTTTTCTTTTCCTTCTATACCGGTTTGGTCCGGGAATCGGGCCAGCAACATGGTGCCAAATTCATTTTTCTTAAGGGCATAAGCCAGTAAAAAAGCTTTTAACTCCGGGTAGCTTACATTATCCAGAATTTCCTGCACCATTTTTTTTGTAGTGGGCGCTTTGGCGGGTTTAGTAGTAGTAGTAGTAGTAGTAGTAGTAGTAGTCTTACTTTTTGGTGCTGCGGCTGGTTGAGATTTACTTTCCTTAATAGCATAAATGGCCGCTACTACGTGCTTACAAACCGGACCATAGTCGTACGGACAACTGCAATCGTAATAATTTACTTTATTTTTAACCTGATGAATTTCAACTTCGTAAGCTTCCGATCCGGCTACCACGGCATACCATTTGTCTCTTTCATATTCATCTATATTAGTAACCGCTCCTTCTTCGAAATAAGCTTTGCCTCGTTTTAAGATCGTATCATCTACTTGCTCTGCCAATTTATTCAGGTCTAGTTTCATCATCCGATAATAGTAAGGTTAAAGCGTTTATTTATAGTTGTCAAAAAGCAAACGTAATTCTTCCGGCAAAATGTAACTTATTTTTAGTTTAATTTATCTATAGTTTATGTAGCGGCGTTACATTGTTATGCCGAACCGCCAAATTTGTTACGTCCGCTCACCCCGAAATTACCTCAATTGCCTTCAACCACTAATTTCTATTAAATGGAAAGACAATTTGCCAGAACAAAGGCTATTATAACCCGCTACCCCGGCGTGGCAGTGCCACGCCGCTACAAAGTAATCTGACCCGAAGGCGCTGCTATATTTAGTTTAGTTAATGAACGACGTTTTTTTAAAACAACTATTTCTGTTACATAATATCGCTTCCTATTAAATTTAAAATTTCGGGTAGGTTTTGCTAAAAAAAACAATGTCATTATGGCACAATCCAAAGAAAAGATCTTGTATTAAACCGCCAATAATTCCGAAAACCAACTAAAAACAGCCTTGGCGGGTAATTTGATTAAGAGTTTAACGTAAGAACAGGAAAGACCATAAAGGTATGAACTTTAATAATTATACCATAAAATCTCAGGAAGCCATTCAGAAGGCGACTGAGATAGCCGGCGGCAACCAGCAGCAAGCGGTTGAAACCGGACATATTCTGAAAGGAATTCAGCAGACCGACGAAAACGTGATTACCTTTTTAGGTAAGAAGTTAGGCGTTAATCAGAACATGTTAAACATGAGCCTGAATGCTATTGTGGAAGGTTACCCCAAAGTAAGCGGCGGTAGCCCCTATTTATCGGATGCCTCGGCCGCAGCGTTGCAGAAAGCTACTGCTTATTTAAAAGAATTTAAAGACGAATATGTAGCCATTGAACATATTTTGCTGGGCTTACTGGCCGGCCGGGATCAGATAGCTACTTTGTTGAAAGATGTTGGCTTTACCGAAAAGCACCTGAAAGCTGCCATTAAAGAATTACGGGGCAATCAGAAAGTAACCGACCAGAATGCCGAAACCAAATATAATTCGCTTAAAAAATACGCTACAGATTTAAACGAACTGGCCCGCGCCGGTAAGATAGATCCGGTTATTGGCCGGGACGAAGAAATCCGGCGGGTATTGCAAATATTATCGCGCCGTACCAAAAACAACCCGGTATTATTAGGTGAACCCGGTGTAGGTAAAACCGCCATTGTAGAAGGCTTAGCCCAACGGATTGTTTCCGGCGACGTGCCCGAAAACCTGAAGACCAAAACTTTGATGAGTTTGGATATGGGTTTACTGGTGGCCGGTGCCAAATACAAAGGCGAATTTGAAGAGCGTTTGAAAGCGGTAATCAAAGAAGTAACCGATTCGGAAGGCGAAATTGTGCTCTTTATTGATGAGATGCACACCTTAATTGGGGCCGGTGGTGGCGGGGAAAGCGCCATGGATGCGGCTAACCTGTTAAAACCAGCCTTAGCCCGCGGTGAGTTACACGCCATTGGTGCCACTACTTTAAAAGAGTATCAAAAATATATTGAGAAAGATAAAGCCTTAGAACGTCGGTTCCAGGCTGTTACGGTAGATGAGCCCAGCGTGCAGGATGCTATTTCTATCTTGCGGGGTATTAAAGATAAATACGAGTTGCACCACGGCGTGCGCATTAAAGACGATGCCATTATTGCCTCGGTAGAGTTATCGAGCCGGTATATTTCCGACCGCTTTCTGCCCGATAAAGCGATCGACTTAATGGACGAAGCAGCGGCTAAATTGCGCATCGAAATTGATTCTTTGCCGGTGGAGCTCGACGAAATTCAGCGCAAAATTATGCAGCTGGAAATTGAACGGGAAGCTATCCGGCGGGAAAATGACAAAGATAAAGAAGCGCATTTATCTAAAGAAATCGCCGATCTGAGCGGTAAACGCGACGACCTGAAAGCCAAATGGCAAAACGAAAAGCAGGTAATTACCAGCATTCAGACCGAAAAAGAAAATATTGAGCGCTATAAACTGGAAGCCGAACAAGCCGAAAGAAGCGGCGATTATGGCCGGGTAGCCGAGTTGCGTTACGGTAAAATTCAGGAAAGCGAGCAGAAATTAAAAGAACTGCAAAAACAGGTAGAGGAGCTGCAAAACGGCGATGCCATGCTGAAAGAAGAAGTTACTGCCGAAGATATTGCCGAAGTTGTAGCGAAATGGACCGGCATTCCGGTAAGTAAAATGCTGCAAAGCGACCGCGAAAAACTGTTGCATCTGGAAGAAGAACTGGGTAAACGCGTAGCCGGTCAGGAAGAAGCTATTGCGGCTATTTCGGATGCGGTGCGCCGCAGCCGGGCTGGTTTGCAAGATCCAAAGCGGCCCATTGGTTCGTTTATCTTCCTGGGTACAACCGGGGTAGGTAAAACCGAGTTAGCCAAAGCTTTAGCCGACTTCTTGTTTAACGACGAGAACGCGATGGTGCGGATAGATATGAGTGAGTACCAGGAACGCCACGCGGTGAGCCGCTTAATTGGAGCGCCTCCGGGATACGTGGGTTACGATGAAGGTGGCCAGTTAACAGAAGCCGTACGCCGGAAACCTTACAGTGTAATCTTGCTGGATGAAATAGAAAAAGCGCATCCGGATGTATTTAACATCTTGTTGCAGGTGCTGGACGATGGCCGCTTAACAGATAACAAAGGCCGGGTGGCGAACTTCAAAAATACCATCATCATCATGACTTCCAACACGGGCGCCCATATCATCCAAAGCAACTTTGCCGATATGGAAGACTATAACCGCGAACAAATAATAGAACGCACCAAAGACGAGGTATTTGAATTGCTGAAACAAAATATGCGGCCCGAGTTCCTGAACCGGATTGATGAACTGATCATGTTCCGGCCATTAAGCCATAACGAATTGCGTAAGATCGTTTCTATCCAGTTCCGTCACATCCAGGACCGTTTACAGGAAGCCGGTATCCGTCTGGAAGCTACTGACGAAGTGCTGGATTACCTGGGCGAACAAGGTTACGATCCGCAATTTGGTGCCCGTCCGCTAAAACGGGTGCTGCAAACCAGAATCTTAAACGAGTTATCGAAAGAAATTCTGGCCGGTAACATCCGGAAAGATGCGGTAGTGGAAGCCGTGCTGGTGGATGATAAAATCCATTTCATCAACATTGATATTGAGATTCCGCTGGACCGGTAATTATATTTTAAATAAAACAAAAAGCCTTCTCTTATTGGGGAAGGCTTTTTTGTTTTATTGCTTTCTTACGTGCTATTTTGAAGGAAGATTTAATATCCATAAACATGCTTTTACAATTCTTACTTGTTATTCTGATACTGGGTTTTGGCGTGTACTTAAGTGTAAGAACTAATAAACTAACCGAAGCCGGTGCTTTAACAGGTGGCATTTTAGGATTTTGCATTTTCCTGGGGGGCGGCTTTACCGGCTTAATCATGCTGGCTACTTTTTTTATTCTGGGTTCAGCAGTCTCTTCCTATAAAATAAAATATAAAACCAGTTTAGGCTTAGCCGAAGAAAACAAAGGCCAACGCAAAGCCGGTCAGGTGCTGGCAAATGGCGGCGTTGCGGCCCTTGCCGGATTATTGGCCTGGCTGTTCCCGGCTAATGCCACTGTATTTCAATTAATGCTGGCGGCTGCCTTTGCCGCGGCTATTTCCGATACTTTTTCATCCGAACTCGGCAATATTCACGGCCGGCGCTACTTCGATATTTTAACCTTTAAACCGGGTATAAAGGGCCAAAATGGTGTAATTAGCTCCGAAGGAACTTTATTTGGCTTTTTAGGCAGTAGCCTGATTGCAATAATTTATGGGTTTGGGTTTAATTGGGATTGGGCGGTAATTTGGGTGATATTTGGTGGTTTAATCGGCAACTTGGCTGACTCCGTTTTAGGAGCAACTTTAGAGCGAAAAGGAGTATTAAATAATGATGCGGTTAATTTCCTGAATACCTTAGTAGGTGCCCTGGTGGCTGGTTTATTTTATATATTGACTTAAATATTAAAAGTTGAACAGACCCCTAATTGACAAGCGCCTATATTGACATCAATCCAATATTGTCATTCAGTAGGAAACTTGTTAATTTACTGCAAACAAGTTTCCTACTGAATAACAGAGCAAGTATTACGTTCTGAATACTTTTTTAATATAGACCATTTCCAAATTAAACTTTACAGTTGCTTTAAATTTCCATCCAGGGTATACGTTTTCCCTTTCTGCGTTTTTAAAGATACTACCTGATTTCCGTAGCGGATCTGGCAGGTATTACCCAGCTTGGATAATATCTTAGCCTGCTTCAGTTTACCGTTTTCCCAATCTAAATCCACATTAAAACCACCGCGGGCCATAATACCATGAATATAGCCTTTTTGCCAGGCAGCGGGCAGAGCGGGTAAAAGCTGCACTTCCCCGGCATGGCTTTGCATCAGCATTTCGGTAATACCAGCCGTGGCGCCAAAGTTACCATCAATCTGGAAAGGCGGGTGGGTATCGAATAAGTTAGGCAGCGTTGATTTGCGCAGCAGCGCTAATAAGTTTTCGTAAGCAGCTTCGCCATCCTGTAGGCGGGCGAAGAAATTTACAATCCAGGCGCGGCTCCAGCCGGTATGTCCGCCGCCGTGCGATAAACGATAATCGATGGTTTTGCGGGCAGCCGCGAGCAGTTCGGGGTTTTGCTGTTTCGTAATTTGCCGGCCCGGGTGCAAGCCAAATAAATGCGATATGTGCCGGTGACCGGGTTCCGGTTCTGCAAATTCTTCGGTCCACTCCATTATACGGCCATCGCTGCCGATTTTAGTAGGCGCTAAACGGGATAAGACAGATTGTAATCTTTTCCGGAAGGCCGCATCGGTTTTCAAGACTTGACTTGCCGCAATGGTATTCAGAAGCAAATCCCGGATAATCATATGATCCATGGTGGGGCCCATTACCATGGTGGCTACTTCGCCGGATTTGGTTTTAAAGGTATTTTCCGGAGATATAGACGGTCCCGAAACTAACTGGTGGGTTACGGGATTTTCCACCAGGTAATTCGCACAAAACTCGGCGGCTTCTTTCAGGTTGGGGTAAGCCAGTTCTTTCAGGTATTTTTTATCTTCGGTAAACAAATAATGCTCCCATAAATGCTGCGCACTCCAGGCCAGTCCCATCGGCCACATGGCCCACTGGGTTTGGCCGTAGGTTTCGGTAAAAAGCCACGGGTCGGTGGTAAAATGCGCTACGGTTCCTTTTACACCGTACATGTCCTGGGCAGTTTTGCGGGCATCCGGGCGCAGCTTATCTATAAAATTTAAATACGGCAGGTGCAGTTCCGATAAATTAGTCACCTCGGCGGGCCAGTAATTCATCTGGATATTGATATTAATGTGGTAATCGGCACTCCAGGGCGGGTACAAGCCATCGGACCAGATGCCCTGCAGGTTAGCGGGCAAACCGCCGGGCCGCGAACTGCTGATGAGCAAATAACGGCCGAACTGGTAGTACAAGGCTAGCAACTGCGGATCTAAGTTTCCTTTTTGCATAGCCAACACCCGCGTATCAGTCGGGAAATATATTGCTTCGGATTTGCCCAAATCCAGATCTACCCGCTTAAAATATGCCTGGTAATCTTTAATATGATTGGTTTTAAGCTGGGGAAAAAGCTTCTTTTGCGCCGAAGCTAATTGGTTGCCGGCTAATGTTAGGGGATCGTCGCCGCGGTAATCGGTAGCGGCGGTTACTAACAAGGTAACCGCATTGGCATCCGCAATGGACATCGTGCCGTCTTTAGCGGTAAGGGTACCTCCCTCCGGCAAAATTTTCAGGCGCAGCACCATCTTTACCCCCACGCCGTCGTTTATATGTTCACTTACAGTAAGTTCATCGTTTATCGCTGCAATTTTGGCTTTATCGCCGGGCCGGCTGTATTTTAAATTAAAAGCAAGTGCTCCCGGTTTATCGGCGGTGAGCCGCACCACCACCACCTGGTCGGGCGCACTGGAAAATATTTCGCGGGTAAAAAAAGCTTTTTCCGTGCGATAACTCACTTTAGCTACGGCCGTTTCCAGGTCCAGCTCCCGGCGGTATTCCGATATATTTTGCTGATTTAAAAATTCCAGCTGTAAATCACCTAGGGTTTGGTAACTGCTGTTGGTCTTTTTATCGCCCATCATATTTTCCTGGGCCAGCTTTTGCGCTTCGGCGTATTTGCCGGCAAAAAGTAATTCCCGCACCTGGGGCAAAGCTTTACGGGAATTAGGATTGACAAAATCTTCCGGTTTGCCGCTCCATACGGTTTCTTCGTTCAGTTGCAACCTTTCCGATGTAATACCGCCAAACACCATGGCACCTAACCGGCCATTTCCAACCGGTAATGCTTCGTTCCAGTTGTTAGCCGGATGATTAAACCATATTTTCAGTTCATCACCGGATGCCTGGCCTGTCTCTTGGGGAAATGCCGGCAGCGCCAGAAAGAAAAGAATAAACCACAAGAAGCCTGGTTTAGAAACAATTCGGTTAAAGAGCATATTTATAAAATTAAACTAATAAGAACTTATTGATAAAAACACCAGAGCAAGTTACGCTAAGGAGTAGTTTGTTATATTAAAATTTTGGTCCATCAACACTAAATTATTCCAGCCCTCCTGAACTTATACCAACATCAATAGGTTCTTCGCCTTAAAAGTAACGTCGTGGCAATGCCACGATGCTATAAAACACGATTTCTTCTTTTGAGCAAGGATGATGCAGTTCTGAGTAAGCGCATCAATCAAGCAATATTGGTATTATTATTTATCGAAAACTCATGGTTATATAAATCACACCCTGTTCAGGTAGATCTTCCAAAGGAAACTTCTTTTTAATTTCTGGTTTCCGGCGCGATGCGGGTAGGAGTATCTTTCCCCGCAATAATGCTGGTCGCCGCTTTTGCAATGGCCCGGATAATATTGGTCATGTTCGGGATATTTAAACTTTCAAACTCATCATCCACCGAATGATACAAAGCATCGGAATCGATTTTATCGGTAGAAAGGCTATGCGCGGGCACGCCCAGGCGAGCCAGCGTGGCATTATCGGAACGGTAAAATAAGTTTTCTTTTACATACGGATCGGGTTCGAAGCGGAAGTTGGTACCGGCTAAGTTTTGCTGTACTATTTTGCCAAAATCAGACCGTTCGAAACCCGTAATAAAACCGGCATTTTCACCAAACTGCGATATTTTCCCGATCATTTCAATATTAAACATGGCCACTACTTTGGCTGGGTCTAGTTGCTTCGAAAAGTATTGGGAGCCGTATCCGCCTATTTCTTCGGCGGTGAAAGCGACAAAAATAAGGCTGCGTTCGTTGTTTTTTTGTTTTTTAAAATGGCGGGCCAAAGCAATTACGGCCGTGATTCCGGAAGCATCGTCGTCGGCCCCATTGGCAATAGAATCGCCAATTACGGGTTTTGTAAAACCCAAGTGGTCGTAATGCCCGGAGAAAACCACATATTCTTCTTTTTTGCTTTTACCGGGCAGGTAACCCACTACATTATTAAGTTTTTGCTCCGAAATTTTATTCCTTGCCGAAACAGTATAACTGCTTAAATTGGTTTGATCGGTTAATACAAAAACAGTGGCAAACTCACTCTTCTCCGTTTTCATTTCCGACTGCTCCAGGTAATTTTTATACCTTTTAAAAATATCGGCATGAGCCGGATTTACCAATACCAATCGATTTTTGGGAGCACTTATTAAAGAACCCGCTACTTGTCTAAAATTATCGGTGGCCCCAATCTGCACTATTTCCGGCGCCGAAACTCCCGTGTTACTCCAATTTACTTCTTCGGCAGCGGCAGAGATAATGATATTATCGGCGGGTACCGATGCGCCTGCCAGCTGAACCGTCGCCGAAATTGGCTCTACTTTATACATGGTAAAAGCCTGCTCATAACTGTTTAAACCCGGCAGAGGCTGTAAGCCGGCTTTTTTAAATTCGGCCTGTATAAAAGCACTGGCCTTGGCTATTCCGGGCGTAAAGGTCAGGCGGCCTTGCATTTCGTCGGATGACAGCGTTTTTACAATCCGGCCTACTTCGGCTTCGGTGATGGTCTTTCTCTGCGCCAGCGCGGGTAAAATACTGCCCCAAAACAGTACTAAAAGAAATATCTTCTGCATTTTAAATTTAACTCTGATTAAGCGGTTATTTTATGTTGTGATTTAAATACTTATTCATTTATGATGGAAACAAAATTAGAGTTTATTTCTAAATAGTTGGTAAAAGCGTATTTTAATCTCTTTACCAGAGCGTTGGGGTTTACCCAAAATAAGTTTTATCCGTATCGGGTTTAAATAATTACTAGCAATATCTAGAACATGAAAAAGAGTTTACTTTCTGTCATCCTTATTCTGTTAACATTTACCGCCTCCTGGGCACAACTAAAGAAAACCGCCAGTTGCTGTTCTAACCCGTATGCGGCTCCTATGGCCTTTGCCATGCTTACCCACGACCGACAATTTGTAAGCGGACACGAATCGCCGTTGCCTTATAAACATATAAGTGCAGTAGGTAAAATGATTACTTTTGCTACGCCGGACGGCAAAACCGGCAGTGCTTACGAATTAAAAGCGGCGAAGCCTTCTAATAAATATCTTTTGGTTTACCAGGAGTGGTGGGGATTGAATGAGCACATTAAGAAAGAAGCCGAAACTTACTTTAATGATTTAAAAGACGTGAATGTGCTGGCCCTGGATTTATACGACGGCAAAATTGCCGCGGAAGCTGCGGAAGCCGTAAAGCTGGTGCAGGCGGCGCAACCGGAACGGATCGCGAATATTATAAAAGGCGCGCAAGCGTATGCGGGCACAAAAGCCGAATTTGCTTCTATTGGCTGGTGCTTTGGCGGCAGTTGGTCGCTGCAATCGGCCATTATTACCGGTAAACAAGCCAAAGGTTGTGTCATGTTTTATGGCATGCCCGAAAAAGATGTAGCGCGCCTGAAAACCCTGAACTGCGATGTACTAGGATTTTTTGCGGGCCTGGAGAAAAATATAAACCCAGCGGTGGTAAAGCAATTTGAAGCCGATATGAAAGCCGCCGGCAAAAACGTAAAAACTAAAATTTACGACGCCGAACACGCTTTCGCGAACCCCAGCAACCCGAACTACCACCGCGAATATGCCGCCGAAACCCACCAACTGGCCGTAGCTTATTTAAAAGACCGCTTCGATCTGAAGAAATAAATGTAACCGTTTTTATAAAACAAAAGCCTGCATTCCGGCAGGCTTTTGTTTTTCATCTTTTAGCTATTTAAACTTTTACCCCAGTTTCTGTTTCAACTCAAAAGTAGCTAACAGTTTCCGCACCATGCGTTCCGATTCGGAGAAGTTTAAGGTTTGGGCGCCATCTGAAGCAGCTTCTTCGGGTTTTTCGTGGGTTTCGTAAATAATACCATCGGCACCCGCCATAACGGCCGCCAAAGCCATGGGCTCAATATAATCCCGGATACCAATACCATGCGACGGATCAACGATTACGGGCAAATGGGTTTTATCTTTTAATATCGGAATAGCATTTAAATCCAGGGTATTGCGGCTGGCGGTTTCGTAGGTCCGGATACCCCGTTCACACAAAATCAGCTTTTCGTTACCGCCGGAAAAAACATATTCGGCGGAATATAATAATTCATCTATCGTACCCGAAATCCCTCGTTTAATCATGACCGGTTTGTCTACTTTTCCCAGTTCGTCCAGTAAATTAAAATTCTGGGTATTTCGAGCGCCTACCTGAAATATATCTACATAATCCAGCATGGGTGCAATCTGTGATACCTGCATTACTTCGGTAATGATTTTAATGCCGTTTTCGCGGCACATTTTATAGAATAGTTTTAAGCCTTCGATGCCCAGTCCACGGAATGAATAAGGCGAACTGCGCGGTTTAAAAACGCCGCCCCGCATTATTTTTACGCCGTTGGCTTTCAGGTGATCGATCGTGCTCTGAATTTGCTTTTCGTCTTCAATGGAACACGGACCGGCCATTAAAGTAAAGTTTCCTTGTTTTATCTGAATGCCATCGCCCAGATCTACAACCGAAGGATTTACTTTCCACTTCTTCGATACCAGTTTATAGTCGTCCGAAACCCGGTGTAAATCTTTAATGCCGGGCATCTGACCAATATTCCGGATATCGAAATCAGCTTTTCCAATGCCGATCAGGTAATGGCCGCACTGGGTTTTTACTTCGGTTGCTTTGTATTTTACGGACTTGAGTTTGTCTATGATGGCAGCTTTTTCCTGCTCCTGTATATTTTCCTGAAGTTGTATAATCATGGTTTTTAGCTTTAGCTATTCGCCGGTAGCTTGAGAATTATAATTTGTATTAAGTTTATACGCTGCTGCATGCCAGCTTTGAACTGCTTCCGCAGAGAATAATAATTAACCGGAAATTTCTTAAGTTCCGGCTAACCCGCAACGGTGGTTGGAGCTTTAACTTCCTGGATAAATTTTTGAATATTTTCTGCCAGGTTTTCTTTTTCCTGGATTTTCTTGATAAAAGCACTGCCGATGATTGCGCCTTCGGCATAGCGGCAAGCCAGGGCAAAAGAATCATGATCCGAAATACCAAAGCCAATTAGTTTCGGATTGCGTAGCTGCATGTTCTTAATGCGTTCGAAATAACGAATTTGCTTTTCGTCGCCGCCAACTTTATTACCGGTGGTAGTGGCTGAAGAAACCAGGTAAATAAAAGAATTCGTCAGGTCATCTATTTTGCGGATACGGGCTTCGGAGGTTTGCGGCGTTACCAGGAAAATAATACTTAAGTTATATTGCTCAAATATGGGCCGGTATACTTCTTCGAAATCGTGTAAGGGCAAATCCGGCAATATCAGCCCGTCTACTCCTACCCTGGCGGCTTCGGCACAAAATTTCTCAATGCCGTACTGCATCACCGGGTTCAGGTAACCCATCAAAATAATCGGTAAAGCAACCTGTTCCCGCACCTGCTCCAGTTGGGCAAATAATTTCCGGATCGACATGCCATTTTTTAAAGCCACGGTATTGCTTTGCTGAATGGTCGGCCCATCGGCCATCGGATCGGAATAAGGCATGCCGATCTCCACAATATCGGCCCCGGCGTTTTCTAAGGTTTTTAAAACCAGACCCGTACTTTCCAACTCCGGAAAACCAGCAGTAAAATAGACATTTAATAAATTTTCTTTTTTGCTTTGGAACAAGCGGGTTAATCTATTTTCCATGGGGATTTTCAATGTTATCCAGGTGTTTGATAATGGTTTCCAGGTCTTTGTCGCCCCGCCCCGATAAGTTCAGGACTACTACATCCGTGGGTTTCAGCGTCATTTTATGCAGGGCCGCCAGCGCGTGCGCCGATTCGATAGCCGGAATAATGCCTTCGGAACGGCTGCACAGAACAACTCCCGCTATGGCTTCATCGTCGGTGATGCTGTAAAATGCCGCCCGGCCGGTTTCCCATAAATGCGCGTGCATCGGGCCAATACCCGGATAATCTAGTCCGGCCGAAATAGAATGGGGTTCTACAATCTGGCCGTCTTCGGTTTGCATGAGCAAGGTTTTACTGCCGTGAATAACGCCCAGCGTGCCCAGCACCGAAGTCGCGGCCGAATACCCAGAATCTATCCCGTGACCAGCAGCTTCTACGGCTACTAACTTTACTTCCGGCTCATCCAGGAAATGGTAAAAAGCCCCGGCCGCATTGCTACCGCCACCTACGCAGGCCACTATGTAATCAGGTTTATCCGTGCCTTCTTTCTCCAGCAGCTGCTGCTTTATTTCTTCGCTGATAACGGCCTGAAAACGGGCCACCATATCGGGGTACGGATGCGGGCCAACTACCGAACCAATGATATAATGCGTATCTTCCGGGTTACTGATCCAATCCCGAATAGCTTCGTTGGTGGCATCTTTCAAAGTTTGGCTCCCCGAAAATACCGGCACCACCGTAGCGCCTAATAATTGCATCCGGGCAACGTTGGGTTTCTGGCGTTCCGTATCTTTTTTACCCATGTAAACCACGCAGTCCAGACCGGCCAGGGCACATACCGTAGCGGTGGCTACGCCGTGCTGCCCGGCGCCGGTTTCGGCAATAATCCGGGTTTTACCCAAGCGTTTGGCCAGCAAAATTTGCCCTACCGTATTATTTATTTTATGGGCACCGGTATGAGCCAGGTCTTCGCGTTTCAGGTAGATTTTGGCGCCGAATTGTTCCGAAAGGCGTTTGGCAAAGTAAAGCGGAGTTGGCCGACCTACATAATCCCGCAATAGCCCTTGCAGTTCTTCCTGAAAACTGGCATCATACATTATTTCCAGGTATTTCTGCTGCAATTCTTCTACGTTGGGGTGCAGCATTTCGGGAACATAAGCACCGCCAAAATTGCCGTAGTATCCCCGCTCATCAACTGAATATTTCATGTTAATCTTTTTATATGCAATCGCTAATTAAATTGGTTTTGATCTTGTTCAATCTAAAATCAAATAAATCTGGCCAAAATTTAGCTTCTAATCTTTTCTATAAAACTTTTCACCTTATTAATATCTTTTAAACCGGGACGCAGCTCAAAACAACTGTTAATATCCAATCCTTTTAATAAAGGCAGGTTTAAGTTTTTTATAGCGGCTGCGTGCTCCAGATCTAAGCCGCCACTCAGGAAAAAAGGCGTTTGCCCGGTGTAGTTTGCCAGGATATCCCAGTTAAAAGTAGTGCCGTTGCCGCCATATTGCTTTCCTTTGGTATCGAACAAGTAATAATGGCAGGTTTCTTCGTAAGGCGATAACTTTTTAAAATCAAAAGCATCATCCACCGAAAAAGCTTTTATAACGGTTAAATTACCGGCGCTGCTTAGTTTCCGGCATAATGCCGGCGATTCTTCACCGTGCAACTGCACGGCATCCAGGCTATAACTATTTACTTTCTCCAGAATAATTTCGTATTGCTCATTCACGAAAACGCCCACCTTTTTTACGGTAGCCGGAATATTCTTAATTGTTTCGGTCGTCAGCACTTCTTCGGCATACCGCACAGATTTAGGAAAGAATATAAATCCCATCCATTCCGGTTGCAACTGCACCAAGTCTTGTATATTATCCGTTTCCCGCATGCCGCACACCTTCAGCAGCAGCGCTTCTTGCTTAGATAAATTTGGCATGGCAGAATGAGCCGTAGACATGGTTTAGGCGTTTACGGGCTTGGCTAAATGTTGCAATTCCTGGATAAACGTGGCGCAGGCTTTTTCGGGTCGGCTGGTTTTCATAAAAGCTTCGCCCATCAGAAATCCCCGGTAACCGGCTTCTTTTAAAGTCAGAATCGTTTCGGGGTTGCCGATACCACTCTCCGATACTTTCACAAAATTATCCGGAATAAGAGCGGCTAATGTCAGCGAAGTTTCTATGCTAACGGTGAAGTCTTTTAAATTCCGGTTATTCACACCCACGGCATCTACCTGATCGTTGAGGGTACGCTCCAATTCTTCTTGATTATGTACTTCCAGTAATACTTCCAAGCCCAAAGAATGCGCAAAACCTGCTAGTTGCTTTACCTGCTCTGGTTCCAAAATGGCCGCAATTAATAAAATCACATCGGCCCCTATGGATTTAGCTTCGATAATTTGGTATTCATACAGAATAAAATCTTTGCGCAGAATCGGGCAGAAATTAAACTTGCGGGCCGTGGTTAAATCTTCGTTTTTGCCGCCAAAAAACTGATTATCGGTTAACACGGATAAAGCCGCAGCCCCCGTCTGCATATAACCAATAGTGGTGCGCTCTACGGAAGCATGCGCATTTATTACGCCCAGCGAAGGCGATTTGCGCTTAAATTCGGCAATTATGCCACTTAAATCTTCGCGCAACAGGTATTTGGTAAAAGAAACCGGCTTGGTTTCGTAATAAATACTGCGTTCCAGTAAAGTAACCGGGATGGTGCTTTTTTTATCCGCTATTTCTTTTCTCTTGGCGGCAACTATGGTATCCAGAATATTCATGTATTTAATTTTTCGTCCATGATCTATGATCGATAGCCCATGATTTATTTAATGTTTGTTATTTTCAGGTTTAGTGGCAGAACTAATATTTAGTTGAACTTACATTTACTGTAAACTCCTACTTATTTCTACTAATTCGCTTAAGCCAATAACTTTTTAAAAGCCTCCAAGGCTTTACCGGACGTTAATGATTCACGGGCAGAGGCCAGGGCATCGGGCAAAGTAAGTTTAGCATCCGAACAAAATATACCTAAACCGGCATTGGCCAGAACGGCATGCTGCTGGGCTTCGGTTCCTTTTCCTTCCAGTACATCGGTAAATAAACGGGCCGATTCTTCAACGGTAGTTCCGCCCGCTAATTCGGCGGGCGCGATGGTTTTAAAACCTAAAGCTTCGGGGGTTAAAATATGTTCTCCTTCCGCCATTACAATTTTAAACGGACCGGTTAAAGATATTTCGTCGTAGCCATCTAAGCTGTGCAGAATAATAAACCGTTTATCGGTATTTTGGTAGAGGTACGAATATAACCGTAACAACTCCAGGTTAAATACACCTACCATTTGGTAATGCGGCTCAGCCGGATTTACCATGGGCCCTAACATATTAAAGAAAGTTTTTAATCCCAGTTCTTTGCGGATTGGCCCCACGTGGCTCATGGCCGGGTTGAAAACCGGTGCGTGCAAAAAACAGATATTAGCTTCGTCTAGTTTACGGCGCAGGAAATCAGAATCGCTGGTAAACTGGTAGCCAAAATGGGCCATAATATTAGAAGAACCACATACCGACGATACACCAAAATTGCCGTGTTTGGCTACTTTATAACCAGCTCCGGCCACTACAAAAGAAGCCAGCGTAGAAATATTAAACGTATCTTTGCCGTCGCCGCCGGTGCCGCATAAATCTATTACGTCGTGGGTACCTAAATCGGGGTTTATACAAAGCTCCAGCATAGCATCCCGGAAGCCTTCCAGTTCCTGCACCGTTATGTTGCGCATCAGGAAAACGGTTAAAAAGGCCGCCATTTCGCTGTGGTTATAACGGCCCTGCCCTAAGTTCAGGAGTACCTGCCGCGCGGTTTCTTTTGTCAGCGCTTTCTGCTCGAAAAGTTGTTTTAAAATATCTTTCATCTTAATTAAATCCAGCTGCTTTTGGGAGTAATAGCGCCTTTTAACCAGCTGCGCATCATGTTTTCACCGTGCTCGGTCAGGATAGATTCCGGGTGAAACTGCACACCCCGTACATTATATTCTTTATGCCGCAGCGCCATAATCTGACCATCCGCATCCAATGCCGTTACTTCCAGTTCGGTCGGCATAGAGGCAGGCACTACTACCCACGAATGGTAGCGACAAGCGGTAAATTCAGTCGGAATCCCTCTGAACAAAGGCTCACTTTTGGAGGTTACCCGGATTTTGGTAGCTACACCGTGCACCGGCTCGGGTAAATTATATAAACTACCGCCAAAAGATTCGGCAATAGCCTGGTGGCCTAAACAAACACCCAAGATTTTTTTGGTGGGCGCATATTCTTTTATCAGTTCCGGCATAATGCCGGCTTCCGAAGGCACTCCCGGACCCGGTGATAATATAATGCTATCGTATTCCGCTACTTCTGCCACGCTGATTTTATCGTTCCGGCGCACATCCATCTTGGTGCCATAACCTAACTTCTTTACCAACTGCACCAGGTTATAAGTAAACGAATCGTAATTATCTAAAACTAAAACTTTCATGGTAAGAATAAGTTACAAGTTGGCAGGTTTCAGGTTACAAGTTATCGTGTTTCCAAAATGCTGCTCCTATTTTTATTTTTGATATTCTTTTAAATATTTAATAAATGCTGCAATCTGCTTTGATAAATATATTAACTCAGAATATTTTTGATGATAAAAGTCCTCCGAGATATATTCAATTTTATTTAAAACATACAATTGATTTCTTACTTCACCGGCTGAACCTTTAGCATATTTCAGAAATCGAATAAAATCTGGTCGGTTATCATATTCATATCCTTCCGCAATATTATTAGATATAGACATAGCCGCTCTTTGTATTTGATCTTTGGTGCCAAAATCAACTTTAAGTTTTCCGGTATCCGCTACTTTATAAATATCAATAGCAATCTGAACCGCTCTTTGCCAAATTTTTAACTCCTCAAACCGCTCAATCTTGGCCATAATATTTGTTTACTTATCCAGACAATTTGTAACCTGTAACTTGACAATTTGTAACCTATTTCTAAATCTCCGCTGCTATTTCCAGGGCTTTGCGTAAGGCAGCTAGCTTATGGTGTACTTCGTTCAGTTCCGATTCCATTACCGATTTAGCTACTACGCCGGCCCCGGCCTGGTAATGCAATTGGTTGCGCGTACTCAAAAACGAACGGATCATAATGGCATGGTTAAAGTCGCCGTTAAACCCGATGTAACCAATACAACCGCCATAATAACCCCTTTGCGTTGGTTCTAGTTCATCAATAATACTCATGGCTTTATATTTGGGGGCACCCGACAAAGTACCGGCCGGAAAAGTAT
>Ga0210040_10002726_pt1 | contig 24622 bp, 24 predicted proteins | sample CryGeyCG12114_NA_FD_185462 | JGI IMG/M metagenome (GOLD analysis project Ga0210040, IMG submission 185462) | Groundwater microbial communities from aquifer - Crystal Geyser CG19_WC_8/21/14_NA (SPAdes) (version 2) | ecosystem: Environmental > Aquatic > Deep subsurface > Groundwater | place: USA... | reverse complement strand
CCCCTCCGCACCGGAGATGTTGGTCCAGCCGCCGTTCCCATCGTCGCGTTCCCAGTGACAGGTCAGCGTGACCAAGCCATCTGGATCAACCAGCGTGCCGACCGAGGCCGCCAACACCTCGCCACGCGTGGCCGTACTGGCGACCGCCGGTGCGCCGCTGGCTTGGTGGTCCACCGCCACGCTCAGGCCGCCCGCAACGTTGGTGAGCACAAGGTCGTTGCCGGCCATGTCGCGGAGCGTGGTGCCAGTGCCGAGGATGAGCCCGCTCACCTTCAGCTCGCGAGTACCATCGGCGGCGGACAGCTCGTACTGGAACACCAGCGAATGCCGTCCTCCCCCCCGCGCCGCCGGAAAGCACGGCGCCGTTGGACAGGGTCAGCGCGGCCTCGCCACCAGAGGAGAGGGTGATCGCCTCGCCCAGGGTCACTATCACCGCAGCAACCGTGCCGGGGTGCAACGGGCCGGTCGCGGTCGAGCCATCCACCGTCACAGAAATGCCGGCGAGCACCGGCGCGGTCATGTCCACCACCACTGCCAGGGCGTCGGAGGCAACGAAGCTGTTGGCGGCGGCGTCGGTGGCCACGGCGGAGAGGCTGTAGGTGCCCTCCGCCAGCGGGGCGGTCAGGGTAACGGTCTGCGGACTGCCGCGGTGGCGGAGGCCACCGCATGTAGGTGGTGACATCGTTGTTGGACAGGCGAAACGACGGGGATCCCGCCGTGGTATCGACCGTGAGCGCCCTGCTCGTATCCAACGTCAGGGTGAGTGCAGCGCCGACGCCGAGAGAGCCTGTGGTGACACCGTTGAGAACAACGTCGATCTTGGGAACTAAAGTGGCCACGCATTGGCCATTTTGAACAGGAAGCGGCAGGATCCCTCGCGCTTACACCGATCCACCACCTGAGGCGGGCGGCACCGACGAGAAGCAGCCTGGAAAGGCGAGGTTCGCCATGGCTCAGTCAAGATCGTTTATCGCTTACTAACCGAAGCCCAATCGGCGTGGTTGAAGGCAGATGGGCTTGAAGGGTGCTGTCAGGCTGCCACCGTACGGACCAGGGAGCACTTGATCGGCGAAGCCTTCAGGCGGCGGACGCTGTCCTAGTACCTCCCGTCAAGTGCGGAACGCGGCGCTACGGGCGACGCGGTAATCGGTGGCACGCAGGCATTGACGGCGGCGCTGAAGGTGGTTGTGGATACGGCCGTGATTGGCGAGGAAGCGCTGTGCAGGCCGCACCGACTTGAGCCGTTTCATCTGTCGTTCTCGTTGCCGGGTTGGCTGGTGTGATAGCTCGGCCCGGTTGCTGCGATCGCGGCTCTGCCGGTGCTCCATCCCGGGCAGGATTTCGCGCCTTGCCGCGGCATCGCCCTTCAGCTTGCCCGTCGGGACCACCCGCGGTGCATATTGCAAACCCTTCAGCAACTTGCGGCAGAACCGCATGGCCGCCTTCGCTCGCCGGCTCTGCACCAGCATGTCGGTCACGATACCGTCCTGACCGCCCACCAGAGGTCGTGCTGCTGACGGCGGATGCGGATGAACACCTCATCCATGTGCCGTTTGCTGCTCTGCCCGAGCCGACACCGCTTCAATGCGCTGGCAGATAGCCAGCCGAAGCGCAGCGCGCTGTTCGCGGATGCTTCCGTGGCTGGCCACGACGCCTCGGGCGGCCAGGATCAGCTCGACGTCGCCAAGGCCCAAACTGAAGCAGCGATACAGCCACACCGCATGCTGGATAAACATCGACCGGACAGTGGAAGCCGCAATAGCGATTGGATGAGGTCGTCATGCCTGGCAGGTCGCCACTGCCCCATCGTGCCGCCAGCCTGACAAGGCCCTCCGAGAGCATGGTGCCGCTGCGGCGCCCTCGGCAGGTGCCGATCTGCAGACTATTGTTTTGGCACTCCCGCCAAAGCGGCGACCCCTTCAATGAATCGGATCTGGTCTGGCAGCGCCGCAGCGAAAGCCGCCCCGCCCATCAGCTCGGGGATAAGCCCTGCGCCGAGCATGCGCTCGGTCATGACCGGCGTGGCGAGCCGCTGCCGCAGCGCGCGCTCGATCATGAGCACGACGTTGTCCGGGGTTCCCGCGGGTGCGAAGACACCGATCCAGGCGGGGAACTCCAGGCCGGCCATTCCGGCCTCTGCTGCGGTCGGTACGTCGGGCAGGCCGGTGAATCGCTGCGGTGTCATGACGGCCAGCGCGCGGAGCTGACCGGCACGGGCCTGTGGTGCCGCGTTCGAGATGGAATCGAACATCAGCTGCACCTGCCCGCCGAGCAGGGCCGTCGAGGCCGGCACGGCGCCGTTGAACGGCACGTGCAGCAGTCTCGTTTCCGTCCGACTCTGAAAAAGTTCCCCGGCGAGGTGCAGGATGGTCCCTGTGCCGGAGGAGCCATAGGCAATGGCTTCGGGCGATTGCCTCGCCCGGTCCACGAGCTCGCGCAGCGTCGTCACGGGGAGCGAGGGGTGTGCCACGATGAGCACGGGCCCCTGTGCAACCAGGGAGACGGGGCGGAAGTCCCTGATGGGATCATAGGGCATCTCGGCCCGCACGACAGGCGCGATCACCTGGGTGGAGGAAGAGGTAACCAAGAGGGTGTATCCGTCGGGCCGCGCCTTCGCCACATAGTTCGCGCCGATGGTGCCGCCCGCGCCCGGCCGGTTCTCCACCACGAAGAACTGTCCCAGCTCCTTCTGCAACTCCTCGGCAGCCAGGCGGGCGACGAAGTCCACCGGTGACCCCGGCGGGAAAGGATTGACCAGGCGAACGCCCCGCGCCGGGTATGTCTCGGCGGCGGCAAGTCCTGACCAAGCGGCCATGACGCAGCCGGCCAGCATCGCGATCCATCGCACCACGCCGTCTCCTTCCTTCCGTTACCTTCCCGCCAAGTCGCGGCGCGAGCGGAAGCCTTCCGTGCAGGCCCCGGGCCTTCCGTGCTGCCCCTCCTTCGCGCCGGGCATCAGCCAGGCCGCCACCTCGGGCATCGCCAGCACCTTCGGCAGAAGCGGGAAGGAACGGCCGAAGTCGCTCTCGAAGATCGCCACGCAGCCTGCCAGCTTGGCCGCCACGGCCGCCCGAGAAGGTGGGTCCTGCGGCGATCCGGGAATCGCCTGACGAGAGAAGCGGGCGATGCGCTCACCGGCGCCGTCCAGCACGTCCATCGTGACCTCGCCAGCGGTGATGTCGCCGCCGCTGTCCTGCGCCGAAGCATCCGACAGCTCGATGCGATCGAGGAGGCGCAGGATGTCGGCCCTTGGTGCCGTCTCGTCGAAGTGACGCAGGCCCGGGGCGCCGTCCAGCAGGGCTGTTGCGATGCAGTAGGGACCGGAGAACTTGGCTTCCAGGCCGCTAGCCGGCCGGTCGTAGCGCAGCACCTCAAGGCTGCGCTTCGGAGCCAGCACCCGGAAGCGCGCCCCGGCATCCGCCACCCGCGCACCGAGTGCGGCCCTGGCGTCAAGGGCGAGGCCGATCAGGCGATGGCTGGCGTAACAGCAGGGATAGAGCTTGACTGCGAGCAGGTCGGGACGCGAACGAAAGGCGTCCTCGCCGGGATCGGCGATCCCGTCATCCGCGCCGTAGAGATCGGCGTAGCCGCCGGGCGCAAAGATGTCCGGGCTTCCCTGGAGGCCGGCTGCGGCGAGCCGGGCGGCGCGCAGGCCGGCCGCGGCGGCGAGCCCGGCCTGGGCCGGCTTCGCCATGGTGCCGAAGTTGACCCGCAGGCCACCGGACTGCGCGGCCGCCAGGGCGAAGGCGGAGGCGAGCTGCCGCTCGTCGAGGCGCCGGAGCCGCCCGGCCGCCGCGGCAGCGGCGAAGGCGCCGATCGTCCCGGTGCCATGCCAACCGCGATGATAGTGGCCGGGCCCGACGCGCCGCGCGACGGCGAGGGCGGCGGTCAGGCCGGCCGCGAAGGCGGCCAGGATTTCGTCCGGATCGTCGTCGCGGTCGATGCGGAGGATCGCCGGCAGGATCACCGCGCTCGGGTGCGTCGCGCTGTCGAGATACACGTCGTCAAAATCGAGCGCGTGCGCGGCGATGGCGTCGATCATGACCGCCGCATCCTCGCCCTCCAGCGCATCGCCGGACCAGGAGCGGGCGCCACCTCCCTCATAGGCCTTCAGGCTGGCCGTAACCGCCGGCTCGGCCCAGCCCGCGGCGGCGACGCCAACCGTGTCGGCGATGGCCCGGCCGAGAAGGTCGCGGTGAGCGGTATCGCCCGCATCGCTGGCCCGAACCGCGGCCGAAAGCCGTGCGATGAAGTTCGACGCCACGCTGCCTCCCCACGCCCGCCGCCGGTCTGCCGAGGAAGGTGGCCGGCTAGCATTCTCGCTTGCACATCCGGTAGCACCATCTACCATGCCGTTCAACAGAAGCATTTTCCGTTGAACGGAAAAATATGGAGGAAGGCGTCCGCCGTGTATCGTCGCACTCTGACCCGGCTCTCGGCATCCGGCCTTGCCGGCTGCGCTCTCGCCCCGATCGCGTGGGCACAGACCGGACCCGCGCAGGACTACCCGACGAAACCGGTGAGCATCGTCGTGCCGTTCCCTCCAGGCGGCGGAACCGACGTGCTGATCCGGCTGATGACGGAGCGCCTCGGCGCATTGCTCGGCCAGCCCGTGGTTGTGGACAACCGGCCGGGCGCGACCGGCAGCATCGGGAACGATCGTGTCGCGAAGGCGGCGCCGGATGGCTACACCTTGCTGGCGCAGGCCTCCATCATCGGCGTCTTTCCGCACATGCTTCCCGGCCTTCTCTACAATCCCCTGCGGGATTTCGCGGCCATCGGCATGATCGGCGAGACGCCGACGGTCTTCGTCGTGCATCCCGATTTTCCGGCCACCGTCCTGAAGGACCTGGCCGCGCCTTCCCGACGCAAGCCGCTGACCTTCGGGACCGCCGGGATCGGGTCCCCGCAGCACCTCGGCACCGAGCGGATGACACGGGAGCTGGGCATTGCCGCCGAGCACGTGCCCTACCGGGGCACGGCGCCCGCCGTCACGGACCTGCTGGGCCGGCAGATCGACTTCGCGGCCTTCAGCCTGAGCTCCGTGCTGCCGCTCATCCGGGAGGGAAAGCTGAAGGCGCTCGCAATTCACCGGGCGCGGCGATCGGCGCTCGCGCCGGAGATACCGGCGGCCTCGGAGCAGGGGGTGAACGATGCGGGATCGAGCGTGCGGTTCCTGCTGCTCGCTCCCGCGCGCACGCCCGCCGAAACCATCGGGCGCCTGAACGCGACGCTCAACGCCGTCCTTCGCGTCCCGGATGTCGCGAAGGGCTTCGCCGACCGGGGCTACGAGGTCATCGCCTCCACGCCGGAGTTCGCGCAGGCCGACGTGGCCGAGCAGGAGCGAATCTGGGCGCCGGTCGTGCGCCAGCTCGGCATCTCGCTGACCGACTAGGGCGCGAGGCCACGGGAACAGGGAGAGACGCATGGCACCGGACATGGGCGGGAAGGTCGCGATCGTGACGGGCGGCGCGGGCGGGATCGGCCGTGCCACCGCCGCGCTGTTCCGCCGGCACGGCGCCCGCGTGGCGCTGTTCGACCGGGACGAGGCGGGCCTCGTCACGGCCGCCGGCTCGGATGCCGACACGATCACGGCGGTGGTGGACGTCACCGACGCTTCCGCCGTTGCCGCGGCCTGCGCACGGGTCGAGGAGCGGCTCGGCCGGATCGACATCCTCGTCAACGTGGCCGGCGGTGGCCTGCCGCGGACGCTGGACGCCACGCCGCCCGCCGACTGGGACCGGATCGTCGCCCTGAACCTGAGCGCGCCGTTCTACCTCATCCAGGCCGTCGCGCCGGCGATGCGGCGGGCAGGGGGCGGGGCCGTCGTGACCGTCTCCTCCCTCGCCGCGCTGCAGATCTCGCTGAACAACGGGGCGAGCTACACCTCCGCCAAGTCGGGCGTGCTCGGCCTGACCCGTCATGCGGCCTTCGAGCTGGCGCGTGACCGCATCCGCGTGAACGCGGTGCTTCCCGGACCCATCATGACGCCGCAGATGGACGCGAAGATCGATGACGCGACGCGAGAGGCGATCCCGCGCAAGGTGCCGCTCGGGCGCTGGCTGACCCCGGAGGAGGTCGCGGCGCCGATCCTGTTCCTGTGCTCCGACGCGGCCTCGGGATGCACGGGCACGCACCTCGTCGTGGACGGGGGCCTCCACATCGGCTCGCCCACCGACGCGGCAACCTACTTCGCGCGGCGGGAGGACTGACGGCGTCAGCCCGCCAGCGGGGGATAGGGGCCCTTGTAGCCCAGCGCGCGGCTCAGGAGCCCGGCCTGCTGCTTCAGCAGCGACGTCAAGCCCGGTTCCTGCCCGGCCTCGAAGCGCATCTGCGGGATGGTCAGGCACAGGCTTCCAACCACCCTGCCGCCGGTCATGAGGACCGGTGCGCCCAGGCCGACCGCCCCCGGGATCTTCTCGCCCCAGGAGACGGCATGGCCCCGGGCGCGAATGGCGTGCAGGTCGGCCCGCAGCGTCTCCCGCGCCGGGGCCGGGCGCCCATCGGCCGGTGACGGCGTGCCCAGGGCGATGGCCGCGTCCTGCTCGGCCTCCGGCAGAAAGGCGAGCACCGATCGGCCCGTCGCCCCCCAGAGCAGGCTGTGCGCGGCGTAGATCCGCAGCTCGTAGCGAAGGGGATGGGAGGAGTTGATGCCCTCGAGCACGCTGACCTGGTGCGTGGCGGGAAGGTACACGACGAACAGGCAGGCCTCGTTGCACCCGTCCACCACCGCCTGCATGAAGGGACGCGCGATCGTCTTCAGGCTGGAGCCCGTCGCGATGAGGGAGCTGATCCGGATCAGCTCCACCCCGACCTGGTAGCGGCGGGATGCGGGGTCGTGCTGAACGATTCCCTCGGCGATCAGGAGCTGCAGCAGCCGGTGGACGGTGCTGGCCGGAAGCTGCAGCCGGTCCGAGATCTGGGTGACGGTGACCTCGCCGCCGGCCTCCGCAAGGACACGGAGCAGCCGCACGACGCGCATCACCGTGCCGGTCGATTTCGCGTCGGTCGTGTCGGACATGCTCGCCGGTCCCCCCGGAGGCGCGGAAAGCCACCTCGGATGCGATAGGAGAAAGCCTCCGGCCGTTCAAGGATGGTCAGGTGTCCGGAGGCGCGGCCTTGCCCTTCACCGTCACGCCGGCCCAGGCCTCGAAGTGGCGGACGAGTTCGGAGTAGTCCTGGTCGGGCGCGCCCCGCGACACCCCGTAGTTCCAGAGCGTCGACACGTGATCGCCGACGAAGGTGGGCATGCCCAGCGACCGGCCGAGCTCGCGGTAAAGATCGATGTCCTTGGTCCCGATTGCCAGCGGGCCGCCATAGTCGAAGCTGCGCGGGAGCACGGCCTTCGGGAACTTGTCCGTCGTGGCCGAGTTGCGCCCGGTGCCGGCGTTCACGACCTCCAGCAGGAGGTCCGCGTCCAGGCCCGCCTTCACGCCGAGGACGATCGCCTCGCAGGCCGCCAGCATGCCGGCGAAGGAGATGAGGTTGTTCACGAGCTTCGCGACCTGGGCGAGGCCGGGTGCGTCGCCCACCACGAGGACGCGCCGGGCGAGGTCCGCGAGCACGGGAGCGAGCCGCTCCCGCGCCGTGGCCGACGCCGCGAGGATGGTGGTGAGGTTGCCCTCGGCCGCCCAGGCCGGGCCGCCGCTGACGGGCATGTCGGCCAGTTCGATGCCCGTTCCGTCCAGGCCATGCGCGATGGCGGCAACGGTCGGCTGGCCGATGGTGGATGCCTCGACGTAGACGCGCACGGTGCCGCCACGGGCGACGCCGTCCTCGCCCAGGGCGGCCGCCAGGCTGGCCTCGCGCGAGGGCAGGCAGGCGAAGACGATGGTGGCCTGTTCCGCGACCGCGCGCGGCGTGGGCATCCGCTCGGCGCCGCGCGCGAGGAGCGGCGCGAGAGCCGCCGTGTCGGGATCGCACACGGCCAGGGCGTGGCCCTTGCCGAGCAGGCGAGCGGCCATGGCGCCGCCCATGTGCCCGCAGCCGATGAAGCCGATCCGCTCCGCTGGCATCATCGGGTCATTCCACGAGGATGCGGCCGTTGCGGGTGAGCACCTGCCCGTCCACGGTGATCTCGGGCGCGCTGATCACCCCCTCCAGCCGGAGGCGGGCATGGCAGGTTCCGCCGAGGGCGATCGTGTCGCCGATGCCGATGTGGGACGTGCCGTATTTCTTCTTGTCCGTGCGCATGCTTCCCGTCGGCGTCACCTTGGGGTTGAGGCCGATGGCCACCTCGGCGGGCGCGTTCAGGTTGTTGGGGTCGTCGTGCTTGCGCAGGATGTCGTTCCAGATCTCCGCCTCGCGGCCGCCCTCGATCGCGGTGACCATGCCCCTGCGGATGGTGAGCCGCAGCGGCTCCCGGATCCGGCCGACGGAATGAGCCGTGAGGTCGAAGACCACGGTGCCTTCCCCGGTTCCCTCCATGGGGCAGACATGGGCCTCGCCATCCGGGAAGGCGCAGCCACCCCCGCCGTCCGGGCGCAGGCGCAGGGGCAGGCCCGCGATCGAGCGGCCCGGGCGTCCCTTGATGCTCGCCGTCAGGTCGGTGCCGTTGTCGCAGCGCACCCGGACCGTCTCGCCCGCGCTGAAGACCGCGGCGAGCTTCTGACCGAGGGCGTTGAGGGCATGGTAGTCGGCCGAGGCCGGCCCGTCCGGCGCCAGCATCGCCGGGGTCAGCTCCTCCATGAGGATGAAGCGCTGGCCCCGGTCGACCAGCGCGTCCGTGATCGGCGCGTGCGCCATCGCGGTGCTCGTCAGATAGATGCAGAGGTCCACGTCATCGCCCATGGCCGCCCGGCGGATCGGTGCGACGGGGTCGGTGGCATGCGTTTCGCGCGGGCTCATGATCGTGACGACCGGCTCGATCCCCATCTCCCGCGCGGCGGTGGAGAGACCCTGCCAGAGAAGCGGGTCCATGGCCGTGTCGGTGATGATGAGGATCCGGTCGCCGGACTTCGCGTTCAGTTCCAGCGGTGTTCGGAGCATCCGCGTGATTTCGGCTAGGTCGGGCATCGGTGCCATCTCTCCCGCTTCCAAGGCACGCTGCTTGTACAACAGGCGCCCCATTTTCCGTTTATCGGAATGTAATTCCGAACTTAGGGCGAGGTTGGACCTTCGGCAAGCTGGAGGTCACGCCTGACCTTGGAGAGGTCCGGCGCCGGATGCCGCGGGTGCGGGACGGAACGATTGCGCCGGTCAGGCACAGTTCGGGGACGGGCTGGAGGCGGGCGCAGTGGTGACCCTGTCAGAGCAACTTCGTTGACAAACGCAACCGCGCCTCCTTAGCATCACGCCAGACAGTGCAGTGTATCGCCAGACGGACATTCTGGCGGTGCTGAAGGCAAGAGCCTCGCACGTCGGACGGGAAAGCCCGGAGGAGCCGCGCCATGCAGATCTCCATCATCCAAACGCCTCCGGCAGCCCAGATCCCGGTGCCGGAGCCCGGGCTGACCGCGCACGAGCTTCTCCAGCGGGCGATCTCGCTCCGCCCGATGCTGCGGGAGCGCCAGGCCGAGCATGAGGAACTGGGCACCTACGCCGAGGATGTGCACGAGACCTTCGAGCGGATGGGCTTCTACCGGATCACGCAGCCCCGGATGTTCGGCGGCTACGAGTTTCCGCCCTCGGTGTTCTTCCGGACCATGCTGGAGGTGTCCCGCGGGGACCCGGGCGTGGGCTGGTGCCTGACGCTCGCGGCGTCGCATGCCTTTCTCCTCGCGTCGCATTGGCCCGAGCGGGCTCAGCGCGAACTGTTCGGTCCGGCCGGGCACTTCATCGCGCCGCACCGTGCGCAGCCGCTCGGCACCGCCACACCCGTGCCGGGCGGCTATCGCGTGGAGGGGCGCTGGAACTACTCCTCGGGCGTTCCGCACGCGACGCACTTCATCGGCACGGCGACGCTCCAGGCTGAGGGGGAGGCGCCCGCGCCGGTGCTTGTCGTGGTTCCCCGCGCCGCCTGCATGATCGTGCCGGACTGGGGTGGGGACGAGATTCTGGGCATGCGCTCCTCGGGTTCCAACACGGTGGTCGTGGAGGGAACGGTCATCCCGGCGCACCACGTCGTGCCGTTCAACGCGCAGTTCTGCCGGCCGGACGAGATGGTGGATGGCACGCCTGGAACGCGCCTGCACGGTAACCCCATGTATCTCGGCCGCATTATGGGGCTCTACCACGCCTCGCTCGTTTCCGTGGTGATCGGGGCCGCCTGGGCGGCAATCGACGAGTACGAGGCGATCATCGGCCGCTTCAAGGTGCCGACGGATGCAAGCCTGCTGCGGGCTGACCACCACGACTCCCAGCGCGCGCTCGGGCTTGCCATCGCGCGGGCGGATGCGGCGGAAGCGATCCTCGTCCGCACGCTCGACTGGTACATGGAGCTGTGCGAGCGATGGGCGGCGGATGGCACGCCGATCAGCGTGGAGGAGAACCTGCGGCTGCGCGCGGTGCTGCAGCAGGCCGGCGCCATCGGATCGGATGTGGTTGAGACGCTGATGCGGTCGGCCGGTGCCTTCACGACGAAGAAGGGCAACCGGCTGCAGCGCTACTTCCGGGACGTGACGATGTACCGCACACACAGTTCGGCCCAGCAGGAGGAATTCGCGACCTTCGTCGGGCGCGCGCATCTCGGCCGGCCCGTCGGTATGCGCGGCCTCTAGGAGCCCGCGCCGTGAACGGGATGGTGCGCCCGTCACCACCGGTGCTGGCCAGCGAGGGCTTCTTCTGGGTCGGCGTGCAGCACCGTCCGCTGGCGCATGGCCTGGGCGCCGCTGGCCAGATGTACGTGAAGTACCAGGTTCCCGCCGACCGGCGTCACGCCTTGCCCGTGGTGATGGTGCATGGCGGCGGCGGCCAGGGCCTGGACTACCTCGGGACGCCCGACGGGCGCCCGGGCTGGGCGAGCTTCTTCCTGCGCAGGGGCCATGCCGTCTATGTCGTCGACAGGACCGCGCATGGCCGCTCCCCCTCCCATCCTGCCCTCCACGGGAAGCCGGGGATGCCACCGTCCTACGAGGCGATGCTTCGTCGCTTCGTGGCGCCGGAGACCGAGCCGGTGGCCTATCCGCAGGCGCGGTTGCACACGCAGTGGCCCGGCGAGGCGGCGATCGGCGACCACGTGCTGGACCAGTTCCTCGCGGGGCAGGGGCCGCCGCTCGATGATCTCGCCCACGTGCATGCCGAGATGCGGCGTTGCGCGGCCGCCTTGCTCGACCAGATCGGGCCGGCCGTTCTGATGACCCATTCGGCGGGCGGTCCCTTCGGTTGGCTGGCCGCCGACGAAAGGCCGTCCCTCGTGCGGGCCATCGTCGCGGTGGAGCCCCAAGGGCCGGCCTTTACCGAGGGGCCCGGTGGGGTGCTGAGCTGGGGACTGGCCGCTTCCCCGATGACCTACGACCCGCCCGCTGCCGCGCCGGAGGAGCTTGCGCGCGCCTGGCGGAAAGCCCCAGGGCCGGATCTGCGCGATTGCATGGTGCAGGCGGAGCCGGCCCGGCGATTGCCGAACCTACAGGGCGTGCCCATCGCCGTTGTGACCGGCGAAGCCTCGTGGAAAGCGCAGCTTGACCACGGTACCGTGGACTTCCTGCGGCAGGCTGGCGCCCCGGTGGAGCACCTCCGGCTCGAGGAGCACGGGCTGCACGGCAACGGGCACATGATGATGCTGGAGCGCAACAGCGACGAGGTGGCCGCACTGCTGGCCGATTGGATCGAGCGGACGACGGCCATGGGTTGAAGCGACCGCCAGGGGGGACCAACCGCCCGGCGACCTGTAGGGGAGGAGATGATGGTGTTTTCGGTGACGCGCCGGGCCCTTCTGGGCGCGGTCCCTGCCACGGCCTTGGCGGGGCTGGGCCGGCCACGGGAGGCCATGGCGCAGAAGCTCGACCGCCCGGCCCGGCTCGTGGTGAACTTTTCGGCTGGCGGCGTGATGGACACGGTGGCGCGTCTCTATGCCGACCGTCTTCGGGGCCTCTATGCCCCGCAGGTCATCGTGGACAACCGGCCCGGTGCCGCCGCGCGGATCGGCGTCGAACTCGTGAAAGCCGCCCAGCCGGATGGCCTCACCGTTCTGATGACTCCCGAGACGATGATGGTCCTCTATCCCTACATTTACACGCGGACGCTGCGCTACGATCCCACTCGCGACTTCATCCCCGTGACCGGCCTGTCATCCTTCGGCTTCACCTGGATCGTGGACGCGAACCACCCGGCGAAAACCCTGGCCGAGTTCATCGACTGGGCCAGGAAGCGGCCCGAGGTTGACTTCGCGACGCCGGCCGCGGGCTCCCTGCCGCACTTCGTTTCCGTGATGATGGCGAGAACGCTGGGAATACGCCTCAACCACGTGCCCTATCGCGAGATGTCCATGGCCTTCGCCGATCTCAACGGAGGAAGGATCTCGGCCTATATGTCCGTGATCGGGACAGCCGCGGAGCAGCACCGCTCAGGACGCGTTCGGGCACTGGCCGTCACCATGCCCGAGCGCGTATCCACGCTGCCCGATGTGCCGACCTTTGCGGAGCTGGGCCATCCGCAACTCACCGCCGACGAGTGGTACGGGATCTTCCTTCCTGCCGGCACGCCGGACGGCATCGTGCGTTCCCTGTACGGCGCCATCAACGAGGTCGCGTCCACGGCCGAGATGCGCGCCGCCCTGGCGAGGGTCGAGCAATACCCCGTCAGCACCACGCCGTTCGAGTACGCCGCAAGGCTCAGGGCGGAGCGGGACCGGTGGGGCCCTGTCGTGCGGGAGTCCGGCTACGAGGTGGGGGAATGAGCATGGACACCACAGATCGCCCCAGCGCGCCGATACGGGGTCTCGCGCGCCGGACTGCGCTGGGCGCGACGCTCGGCGGAATTCTGGCTGGTTCCGCCCGGGCGCAGCCGGTGGTTGATCGGCCCGCCCGCCTGCTGGTCGGCTTTCCGGCTGGTGGAGCGGCGGACATCGTGGCGAGGATCTACGCTGAGCAGCTTCGTGGCAGCTACGCCCAGCAGGTGGTTGTCGAGAACCGGCCCGGCGCCGCGGCGCGCATCGCGCTCGAGGCTGCGAAGGCCGCGGCGCCGGATGGCACGACGCTCGTGTTCACGCCGGAGAGCATGCTGAGCGTCTATCCCCACATCTACCCGCGGACGCTGCGCTATGACGGGGTGAAGGACTTCGTGCCCGGTGGCGCTGCCTCCTCCTTCGGCTTCGCCTTCGTCGTAGCCACGGACCACCCCGCCCGCGATCTCAAGAGCTTCGCGGAGTGGGCGCACACGCAGCGCGACGTCTCTTATTGCAGTCCCGCCGCCGGCTCCGTGCCGCATTTCCTGGCGGAGATGATGTCCCGCAAGCTTGATCTGCGGCTGATGCATGTCGCCTACCGCGGCGTCGGCCCCGCCTTGCCGGATCTCTCCACAGGGCGGCTCAGCGCGATCATGGGGGTGATCGGCGACATGGCGGAGCAGCACCGCAGCGGCCATTTGCGCGTGCTGGCGGTTTCCTCGCCGCAGCGCGTCGCCTCGTTGCCGGAGGTGCCGACCTTTGCGGAGCTGGGGTACCCGGACCTGACCTCGGAGGAGGTCTACACGATCCTGTTGCCGGCCGGGTCGCCCCCGCCGGTGGTGGACGGGCTGGAGCGCGCGATCGCCTCGGCCTCGGTCAGGGCCGAGCTGCGCACCGGCCTGGCGAAGATGGAACAGGTTCCGGTTCGTCTTGGCTCGCGCGGGATGGCCGAGCGGATCCGCAGCGAGCGCGATCGCTGGGGACCAATCGTCCGGGCCACCGGATATACTGCCGAGGAATGAGCCCTGCCGCGCCGGCGGCGTGCTCCAAGCAGACGAGGAGTTGGAATGATCGAGACGGACGTGCTGATTGTTGGCAGCGGGCCCGCGGGTTCGTCGGCCGCGCTGATGCTGAGTACCTACGGCATCCCGAACGTGCTGGTGACCAAGTACCGCTGGCTGGCCGACACCCCCCGCGCGCACATCACCAATCAGCGCACCATGGAGATCCTGCGCGACCTCGGGGTGGAAGACGAAGTGACGGCGCTCGCCACGCCGCAGGACTGGATGGGCAACACCGTCTTCTGCACCAGCCTGGCCGGCGAGGAACTCGGCCGCATCCGCACCTGGGGCACCCATCCGCAGCGGCGCGCGGACTACACCCAGGCGAGCCCTTCCTCGATGTGCGACATGCCGCAGAACCTGATGGAGCCCATCCTCTTCGGCAATGCCTGCGCCCGCGGCACCCGCGCCCGCCTCGACACCGAATACCTTTCCCTCACCCAGGACGCGGAAGGCGTGACGGCAACCGTGCGCGACCGCCTGGACGGCCGCGAGTACCAGATCCGCGCCAAATACCTCATCGGCGCCGACGGCGGCCGCTCCAAGGTGGCGGAGGACATCGGCCTGCCGATGGAAGGCCGCATGGGCGTGGCCGGCAGCATGAACATCGTCTTCAAGGCTGACCTGTCCCGCTTTGTCGCCCACCGGCCAAGCGTGCTCTACTGGGTGTTGCAGCCCGGCTCCAACATCGGCGGCATCGGCATGGGCCTGGTGCGCATGGTCAGGCCCTGGAACGAGTGGCTGATCGTCTGGGGCTACGACATCGGCCAGCCCCCGCCGGAGGTGGACGACAAGGTCGCGACCGAGGTCGCGCACAAGCTCATCGGCGACAACACCATCCCCATCGAGATCACCTCCACCTCCGTCTGGACGGTGAACCACATGTTCGCCACGCGCTACGCCGAAGGCCGCGTCTTCTGCATGGGCGACGCCGTGCACCGCCACCCGCCCTCCAATGGCCTGGGCTCCAACACCTCCATCCAGGACGCCTACAATCTTGCCTGGAAGCTGGCGCTGGTCCTCAAGGGGCAGGCGGATTCCTCGCTGCTCGACACCTACGACGCCGAGCGCGCGCCCATCGGCCGCCAGATCGTCACCCGCGCCAACCGCAGCATCGAGGAGTTCGGCCCCATCTTCGGCGCCCTCGGCCTGCTGGACGACCGCGGCTTCGCCCAGATGCGCGCCAACATGGAGGCCCGGAAAGCCGCCACCCCCGAGGCTGCCGCCCAGCGCGAGGCACTCCGCCGGGCCATCGCCCACAAGGACTATGAGTTCAACGCGCATGGCGTGGAGATGAACCACCGCTACAGCTCCGCCGCCGTGGTGCCCGACGGCACGCCCGAGCCTGACTTCCCACGCGACAGGGAGCTTTACTACCACCCCACCACCTGGCCGGGCGCGCGGCTGCCCCATGCCTGGCTCGGCCAGAATGGTCGGCAGGTCTCGACGCTTGACCTGGTGGGCAAGGGGCACTTCTCGCTTCTGACCGGCATCGGCGGCGGCGCCTGGAAGCAGGCCGCGGAGAAGTTGGCGCAGGAAACGGGCGTGCCGGTCAGGGTCTTCGTGATCGGGCCCGGCCAGGCTTACGAGGACCTGTTCGGCGACTGGGCGACGATACGGGGCGTGGCCGAGGATGGCTGCGTGCTCGTTCGTCCCGACATGCATGTCGCCTGGCGCGCCCAGGATTCGAGCAGGCTCGATAGCCTGGGCGACGCGTTCCGCGCCGTCCTGGGGCGCGCGGGTTCCGTGCCAGCCCGCCAAGCCGCCTAAGCAGCGTCGTGCGACATCGGCTTCAGGCGGGAAGCCCGGCGGAGGCCGCGATGGTCCTGCGGCAGTTCAGCAGTTGCTCCCGAAGCTCGCTGAAGCGAGCCTCGAAGCGGGATGTCGGCAGGAGGATGGAGATGGCGTAGCGCGTTCCAGCGGAATCGATCAGGCGCGTGGCGAGAGCGGAAATCCCGATTGCCGTTCCCTCTTTATCTGCGGCGAAACCGGAACTCGCCGCTTCCTGGATCTCCAGGAGGAGGGCGTCCATTGCCGTAACCGTCCTTGGTGTTCGCGGCTCCAGTGGCTCGTGCAGCATCGAGCGGATCGCCGGTGTGGGGAGGCCAGCGAGCAGGACCTTGCCTTCGGCGCTGCTGTGCAGGGGCCAGGTGGAGCCAATGCTGGCTGTCAGGCGGATCGCCTGCATCGGCGGCGTGAAAACGGCGATGACGACCACCTTGCCGTCCTGCAACACGGTCATGGCGACCGACTCCTGCGTCGCCCAGGCCAGGCGTTCCAGGTGGGGGCGCGCGAGGCTCACAAGATCGACCCGGATGGAGGTGGCAAGCCGGGCGATAAGCGGCCCGAGGCGAACGCCACCCTGGAGAGGGTCGATGTTCGCCAGCCCCTCGGCGCAGAGCGCGTCGACGATCCGCTGGATGGTCGGCCTTGGCAGCCCGGTGATCGAGGCGATCTGGCCGAGGCTAAGGCCAACCTGCTGGCCCTCCAGCGCCCGCAGCACAGCGGTCGCCCGGGAGATGAGCTGCATTCCCGTTCTGGCCCTCTGTGGATCAGGGGGCGATGCCGCGCCGGGCTTTCCTATCATAGCAAGGCGCATCGCAGGCTTCTTGGGCTTTGTGAAGTATCCCGAATGCCCTGTCAGGCCGATGAATCGGCGACACCGATGCTCCTGAAGAGATCAAGCAGGATCTTGTGCTGGGTTGTTGGCTTTGGGAGTACGGCAGGGATAGCCGAAGATCTGCCCTGCCACGAAGCGTTTGAGGTAGCGGATGATCTCCCGCTTGCTCTTTCCTCCAGCGGTGCGGCGCTGGACGGAGCCAAGGGTAGGTTGGTGGGTGCGCATACGGGCGCTACCACACGGTCGAGACAGCATTGGCCTGACGACGGTCACCGCGGTACGGTCGATGACGAGTGGTCTTCCCGCGTAAGGCCAGATCGGGCAGGCACCGCAAAGCTATGTTGGAATCGAAACCTATTGGTAGTGGTCAGACTTATGGTTGGCCGTGGTCCGGGGATCGTGGATGGCAGGCGCTTCGATCGAGACGGTGCTGAAGCTCCGTGTATCGTCGTTGCGGAGGCCAAGACGCGCATCAGGCAGCTGCTCACCCAGGCGCGTGTTGCGGCGTCGGCTGGGTTGTTCTTGGACGACCTGCTGGGGCCTGAATGGCGTAAGACAGGCTGGATGCGGGCCGAGGCGGCACGAGATCCTGGGCTGCGGCGGCAGGCAGACCATTCTTGACCGCGGGCCCTGGGACACCGATGCGCTGCGCGACATCGTACGCGAGTGCATGGTCAAGCGCTTCGCAGCCGCAGATGCGGTGCTGGTGATCAATGAAACCAGCGTTCTCAAACAAGGCGAGGCATTCTGCATTGTCGGGCGGCGGTACACGGGCTCGGCGGGCAAGATCACCAACTGCCGGATCGGCGTGTTCGCGGCCCATGTCCCACCCAGCACCGGCTTAGTGGCGGAGCCTGTTATCGCGCTCCGCACGATCGCTCGCGTAAGCCGCAAACGCGGGTTCTCGTCCGCTGGTCCATCGAGGACGTTGGCCGCATAGCGGTGCACCTCCCCTCACGAAAGTTCTGCCCCACCCACGCCATAGCATGGCCACTCCGGTGACGAGCACACCAAGTGGCCACGCAAAGGGTTCTCAGCGGTCTGGGATCGAGACCGTAATGATGGTGGAGCCAAGCGTTCGCGGGTACAGAGAACGATGGCCGAAGCGGCGGTGTCACCGCTTTGCCGTAACCCTCCATATCGTGTTCGACAGGTCGTCGGCGACGATCAAGGCTCCGCGGGGGTCCACCGATACCCCGACCGGGCGGCCGCGTGTGTTTCCGTTGCCATTCAGGAAGCCGGACACGAAGTCGATCGGGTCTCCGGCGGGCCTGCCGTCGCGGAATGGCACAAAGACGACTTTGTAACCGGCGGGCACGTTGCGGTTCCAGCTGCCGTGCTCGCCGACGAACACTCCATCCGCGAAAGCCGTGCCCATGGAGGGAGTCGAGAAAGCGACGCCGAGTGCCGCCACATGCGCGCCCAGGGCGTAGTCGGGGCGGACGGCCGCAGCGACGCGTTCCGGGTTCTGCGGCTGCGCGCGGGTGTCGACATTCTGACCCCAGTAGCTGTAGGGCCAGCCGTAGAAGCTGCCCTCGCGCACCGACGTCAGGTAATCTGGGACGAGATCGGGGCCGATCTCGTCACGCTCGTTCACCACGGCCCAGAGCTGACCCGTTCCTGGCTGGACCGTGAGGGCCGTGGGATTGCGAAGACCGGTCGCGAAGGGTCTGTGGGCGCCCGTCTGTGGGTCAATCTGCCACACCATTGCCCGATCGACCTCAACCTCCATCCCACGCTCGGTGATGTTGCTGTTGGATCCGATGCCGACATAGAGGAACCGGCCATCGGGGCTGGCGGTCAGCGACTTCGTCCAGTGATGGTTGACTGCTGATGGCAGGTTCGTGACGAGCGCCGGCGCTCCGCTCGCCTCGGTCTGGCCCTCGCGATAGTCGAAGCGCACCAGGGCGTCCTGGTTGGCGACGTAGAGGACATCGTTGACCAGGGCGAGGCCATAAGGCCCGTTCAGGTTGTCCGCAAAGATGCTCCGGGTTTCGTAAGTGCCGTCGCCGTCAGCGTCGCGCAGCAGCGTCAGCCGATTGCCGCCGGCCACCGAAGTCCTGCCCCAGCTCTTGATGATGCCCGCGATAAAGGCCTTGGGGTTAAGCCGAGGAGCGGACTGACCGCCAGTTCCCTCCGTGACCAGGATGTCGCCGTTGGGAAGGACGAGCGTCTGGCGCGGGATTCTGAGATCCGTCGCGATGGCCTGGATCGTGTAGCCCTCGGGCACCGTCGGACGGTCACTGCCCCATTCCGCCGGTCGGGGGATCGTCATATCGGGCAGGAGGCCGCGATGCGGCTCCGGGAGGCTCGGGTTGGCGCCATGCTGCTGTGGGGCCGGGCCACCGTCGCAGGCGGACAGGGCAAGCGCCGCAGTACCAATCAGCAAGATCGCACGCATCACGCCGTCTCCCTGGACTGAAAACCGGAGTAGCCGATCCAGGCCGCAACAAGCGCCAGGATCGTCACGATCGCCGACAGAAAGACTGCCTCCGGCATGATCGCAAAGGCATCTTTCGAGTGAACGAGTGCATTGGTGAAGCCGAGTACCCACATGGCGAGCAGCACGACGAAGTAGATGGCTACACGCTTCCTCCGACCTGCTCCGCTTCGGACCAGATCGATCAGTGCCCAGAGCACGGCGAAGCCGCCGACAAACAGCCCACCCGCGATGAGCCAGGACGAGAAGTTGGCCCACTGGATCTGAAAGCTTGCCTGGTAGGCGAGGTCGCTGAGCAAGGCGCCGAGGAACAGCGGAAGCGGAAAGGCAAGCAAGATCGCATTCAATGGGTGAAGCGGCCTCAGGGATCTCAAAGCGGAGATGGCAACCACAGCGGGTCCTCCCATTTTTCGGTCCGGCCGGCCGAAGCGCGCGAAGTTCTGATCTGCGTCCGGTGGAGACGCTGGTAAGGCAACGGGATGGCGATCAGTGAGTTGCGGCTCCGTGGCCTGCCTCGCGGATCGAGACTACCGCCGCCTTGCCGACGGCACCCAAATAGCCCAACCGCCGCCCATCTTTGCTCTGATCCGTCAACCACCCGGAAGCTGTCATTCCGCTTCCGGCCACAAGCTGCTGAGCCCGGTCCGACTTGGCTGAGGCAAGGTCCGGTCGCTAATCGGCCTATGTGCCGGTGTGCAGGCTGTTCCCGGCGGAGCAAGCGCACATCGTGCGGCGGCGGGTGGAGCGAGTGACGGCGTCCAGCACCGGGTCGGACATCCTGCTGCGGTGCAGGGGCTGGTCGCCTTGTGGGGAATTTGGGTTGGAACCCAGGTGCTGCAGGCCGCCCACTGAGCGCGAGCGATCCCAGGCCTCATGGTCCAGTTGCCGCTCCGCATCCGGCGTCGGCCGGGACAGAAGACGGTGGTGGACGCCGGAGGGGTTGGGGGGAGCCGCGCCGACCGGCCCATCCCTATCCACGCTGAGCCTGCACTTGTGAAGGCATTGGCGCGGGCGTTCCGATGCCAGAAGATGCTGGATGAGGCGGAGTACGCTTCGATCACGAAAATGGCTAAAGCTGAGCGCCCGGACTGCGGCTGCATGAGGTGGCTGCTGCCACTCACACTGCTGGCACGGATCTGTTCGAAGTGCTCCTCAATGGGATTGGCAGGCTCTATCCTACCCTGCCAGGCCTGATGGAACCGCTCCCTTCAGCGTGGCTGAAGCCGTGGCTGGCCGCCCGCCATTCGGCCGAATGATGCTTGATCGAGACACGGAGGTAGCTTGGCACCCCTTTCCCGCACCTTCTTTGCGCGTCCTGCAGCCGATGTCGCGAAGGACCTGATCGGGGCCACCCTGTTGGTCGACGATGTCGGAGGATTGATCGTCGAAACCGAAGCGTACGATCAGAAGGACCCAGCGTCCCATAGCTACGTTGGGCGGACGGCCCGGAATGCCTCGATGTTTGGTCCGCCTGGTCACGCCTACATCTACCGATCCTACGGGTTGCACTGGTGCATCAATTTCGTTTGCGGGGCCGAGCCCCTTGGCAGCGCGGTGCTCATCAGGGCACTGGAACCAGCCACCGGGATCGAGGTCATGAGGCAGCGGAGGGGGAACGTCCTGCCGCGGCTACTCTGTAGTGGCCCCGGGCGCCTTAGCCAGGCTCTGGGTGTGACGGGCACCTTGGATGGTCAACCTTTGGACCGGGCACCCTTCTCCGTCCTTTCCCGCACGGCCGAGACGCCAGTGGTCAGGGGGCCGCGCATCGGGATCACGCGGGGGATAGAGACGCCGTGGCGCTTTGGCCTGGCCGGATCAGCTTACTTGAGTCGGCGCTTTCAGTAGCAGCCCCGGCCATGCTTCATGGACGAGGCGCAGCCAGCCCCGGCTCGTGGGCGAGCGGTGTCCGAGGTGCATCGGCGCTCGCCCGCGCGCTGATGCGGCACCCTTCATCAATCGGCAGTGATCCGCGCGGTGCGTATGACCCCTGTCCACTTGGTGATCTCGCTGCGGAGGTGAGTGGCAACGTTCTCTGGCCCGGCGGTGAAAGGCTCAAGGCCAAGTTCGGAAAATCGGCCGCTAAGGTGCGGAAGCGCTTCCTGCGCCGCGGTGTCCAGTCGCTCGACGACCGAGCGAGGGGTGGCGGCCGGCACGAAGAGTGCTGTCCATACCCCCATCTCAAAGGTGGGCACCGTCTCGGCGACGGCAGGTATGGCGGGCAAGCTCGGGAGGCGCCTTGCCGACGTGACACCCAAAGGCACGAGGCGGCCCTCCCGCGCGTGAGGGAGAGAGGATGGTAAGGTGTCGAACATCAGGTCGACCTGTCCCGCGAGCAGAGCGGTTGCGGCCGGGGCCGTGCTGCGGAACGGCACGTGCAGAAGATCCACGCCGGCGAGCGACTTGAACAGCTCGCCAGCGAGATGGCTGGAGGTGCCGTTGCCGCCTGAGCCATAGGTCAGCACACCGGGCTGCGCCTTGGCCCGCGTGATCAAGGTGGCGACGTCCGGTATGCCCTTGGATGGGTGGGCGACCAGGAGGTTCGGACTGGTGGCGACACCGGAAACCGGTGCGAAGTCAGCCACCGGATCGTAGGTCAGGCTGCGATAAAGGCCGACATTCATGGCGTGGGTGCTGATCGTCCCCATCAGAACCGTATAGCCGTCCGGGGCGCTACGGGCGGCCGCTTCTGTTCCGATGATCCCGGCGGCACCAGCGCGGTTGTCGACTGTCACCGGCTGGCCGAGAGTGATGGAGAGGCGCTCCGCTAAGAGGCGAGCCGCGATGTCGGTGAACCCGCCAGGGGCGAACGCTACGATCATTCGGATCGGGCGCGCGGGCCATGACTGTGCCCACGCCCAATTCGGCAGAGGCGCCAGAAGCCCTGCTCCGGCGGTCACCGACAGCGCCCGACGTCTGATCACCATGGCAGCATTCCTCCCCACGCCGCCTCCGCGGCGCGGCAAGAGGACGCCATGGGGCGCGCCTCAGGGCAAGAGCTGCAGGGTGCATGCGTCGGCCTGCTGAGCCGCTCGGAGGAATTGCTCGTCACGAGTGGGAGCAGATGGCGCGCCCGCGGACCCAGCAGGTGATGGTTCCCGGCGCCGGGGCCGGCCGCCGGCTCTGGTGAGGTGACCTGCTCGGCCCAGATCAGGCAAGCGCCCGCAACGATGCTCTGAGTCCTTCAACGTCGAGTTCCGGCAAACCCGCCTCAAGATCGGCGTGTGTCCGCTTCCAGATCGGAAGAGCGTCCAGCAGCAGAGCATGTCCGGCTTCCGTCAGCCCCAACCGGCGGCTACGCCGGTCAGCGGGGTGGGCCTCCACTCGCAGCAAGCCGCGCCGTTCGAGTGGCTTCAGCGCGGCGGTGAGCGTGGTGCGATCCATAGCCAGCAACCGCGCCACAGGACCCATGGTGGGCGGCTCCGGTCGGTTCAGTGCCATGAGCAGGGAAAATTGCTGGTTGGTCAGCCCCGCCGGCCGCAACGCCTCATCAAAGCGCCGTGCCAGGGCACGCGCGGCGCGCTGCGCCTGCAGGCACAGGCAGGTATCGCGCACCTCCAGGGTCGTTTCGAAAGGAACGGTTTTTGACACCGGCCAGATGTGTTGATATAAACCTTTTATGTCAAGAGCAGGAGCGGTTCCGGCCAAGCCGGCAAGACGAAGGCCCTCGCCTAACCGGGAAGCACGCTCCATGGCCGCGCTGCCGCGCACCACCCCCTTCGCCGGGGTGCCCGACTTTGCCCAGGATTCGTGCGGGACCTGCGCCCGCACTGCTTTCGAGGAGGTCGGCCAGCCCTACGAAGTGGACCTCATCCGCGACAGCAAGACCGCCGGGCACCGCCGCCTGCAGCCTTTCGGATAGGCGCCGACCCGCCGGGAGGAGGAGGTCTAAATGTTCGAGTCCGGAGCGATCATCCTGCGCACCGCCGCGCGCGGCGGTGAACTGATCCCAGCCGATCCCCGCGCACGCATCAAGGCGAGCCACTGGCTGGTCTCCGCCCTCGACACGGTGGAGCCGGCGGTTGTGGAATGCACCATCAACAAGATGTCCGAGGCCAGCCGGTCCTGGTTTGCCGAACGTCGCCCGGTCGTCCTCGGCTCCATCGAGGAGCGGCCGGCGGAGCGCCAGGCGCGGCTCCGCGACCGGCCATGGCTCGAAGGCAAGGCCGTCACCGTCGGGAACCTGATGATGATTTCGGTGCTGGGCGGCCTGCGCGGCACCGGCCTGCTGGATCGCTTTCCCACCCCAGCCGCCTGTGTCGCGCGTGGGGAGGGGCGGTCGGCCTACCGCAAGGCCATGGCCGACCACCTCACCGCCTTCGAACAGCCCGCTGCGGCCTGACCCCTACAGTCCCCACAAAGCGAGGAGCACAACGGTGGTGAATCCCCACGGCACGCCGATCTGGTACGAGTACCTCGCCCAGGATATCGACCGGGCAGAGCGTTTCTTCACCGGCGTGATCGGCTGGCAGGTGACGAACAGCGGCACGCCGGGGATCGACTACCGCATCCTCTCGGCGCCCGACGGCGCTGCAATCGGTGGCCTGATAACGTTCTCGCAGGGCGCGCCGACCCGACCCGGCTGGCTCGCCTACTTCGGCGTGGACGACGTGGACGCCAGCGTGGCTGCGGTCCAGGCCGCCGGCGGCGCCGTCCACATGTCGCCGATGACACTGGATGGCATTGGCCGGATGGCTTTGGTGGGCGATCCGCAGGGCGCCCCCTTCTACCTCATGCGCGGGGCCAGCGAGGCGCGCTCGACGAGCTTTCAGGGGCCGGCCAGTGCCTCGCCCGGCCACATGGTGTGGAACGAGCTCCTCGCCTCGGATCAGGATGCCGCGATGGGTTTCTACGGCCCGCTCTTCGGCTGGCGCCACGAGGGTGCGATGCCAATGGGCGCGCTCGGCGACTACAAGTTTATCCATGCCGGCCCTGCCGGCCTCGGCGCCTCCATGAACACCCCGGCCGGCGAGACGCCCGGCTGGCGCTTCTATGTTTTCGTCACTGAGGTCGACAGCGCAATCGATCGCCTTACCGCAGCCGGCGGGTGCGTGCTCCAAGGGCCCGATCGGATCCCTGGTGGCGACTACGCCGTGGTGGCGGAGGACCCGTTCGGTGCTCGCTTCGGGTTCGTCGGAGCGCGGCACGAGGGAGCTGCGGCATGACGCACATCACCCCCTGCCTCTGGTTCGACGGCGCGGCCGAGGAAGCCGCACGTTTCTACGCCGCGATCTTCCCGGACTCATCGGTCGACGCCATCACCCGAGCACCCTCCGACTATCCAGCCGGTCGGCAAGGCGACGTCCTCACCGTCGAGTTCACCGTGTTGGGCACCCGCTTCCTCGGTCTCAACGGCGGACCCGTCTATCCCTTCACCGAAGCGGTGTCCTTCCAGGTCCACACGGCCGACCAGGCGGAAACCGATCGCTACTGGGACGCGATCGTCGGCAATGGTGGCAGCGAGAGCCAGTGCGGCTGGTGCAAGGACCGCTGGGGCCTCTCCTGGCAGATCGTGCCGCGCCAACTCACCGAGGCGCTGGCCAATCCCGATCCTGCCTCCGCCAAGCGGGCGTTCGAGGCCATGATGACCATGGTCAAGATCGACGTAGCACGCATCGAGGCCGCGCTCGTAACCGGACCGACATCATCCCCCGGCCTTTCGCCGCCATAACAACAGCCGGCGATGGGTCGAGGGCTGGCTAGCCTCGTGCGAGACCTGAGGATGCAGTTCATCAAGGGTT
>Ga0210040_10002725_pt1 | contig 24623 bp, 25 predicted proteins | sample CryGeyCG12114_NA_FD_185462 | JGI IMG/M metagenome (GOLD analysis project Ga0210040, IMG submission 185462) | Groundwater microbial communities from aquifer - Crystal Geyser CG19_WC_8/21/14_NA (SPAdes) (version 2) | ecosystem: Environmental > Aquatic > Deep subsurface > Groundwater | place: USA... | reverse complement strand
GGCGAGCCAATAGCCGCCCGAGGCCGCCGCGTCCTCCACGCAGGCAATCACGGGAACCTTCTTCGCGCCGGCCAGCTGCCGGATGCGGGCGGCGATCAGCGAGGACTGGGCGGGGGAGCCGCCGGGGGAGTTGACGGAGAGCACAACGGCAGCGAGCCGCTTCAAACCGAAAGCGCGCTCCAGCACCGGGTCCAGTGCGGCGGCGGAAAGGGTCGGGCCAGCCAGGCCATTGGCCCGCGGGGCGATCAGCCCCTGCAGGCGCACCACGGCGATTCTGGGGGAACGGTCGAGAAAGGAGAGCTTCATGCGGCCAAAGGTCGCGCGGCCCGCCCCGGGTTCAAGGCGCCCGGCCGGACACGCCCGGCGGGCACCGCCCCAATCCCGCCGCATCCGCCACCGTGATGCCGCTTGCACCGCGCGGCGCTTCGCGCGATTTCCGGTGCATGACCGTTACCAAGCACGACATCCGGGCGATCCTGGCGGTGGCTGCCGCCATCGGGCTGATGGTGGCCTATCGCCACGTCTATGTGGAGCCCCGGGCCTGGGGGGCGCTTTGCCTGGACATGGCCCAGGCACCCTTCGCCTGCCGGCCGAGGGCGGCGCTGCTGTGGCTGCAGCACTGGCAACTCTGGGGCGCCGGTGCCCTGGCGCTTGGCTTCTGGGCCTTCATCGGCGCGCCCTTCGCAGTGCGGGCGGCGGCGGTGGCGCTGGGCGTCATCGCCGTGCTGAACTTCAACGCCACATGGGGCATGGTCGGCGCGGCCCTGGGCGGCTGGGCCTGGGTGGAGGCGAATGCCCGCGCCGTTGCGCGCCCTTCTTCCCGGGCGGGCGCCCGCGGCTGAGGAGCGAAGGCTGTTGGCGGCCTGGCCCAAGCCCTGGCGGCCTGTGGAGGGCGGGATCGAACTGCGTGTGAAAGCCCAGCCCCGCGCCCGCAGGGAAGGCCTGCAAGGTCTGGCGGCAGGAGTGGATGGCCCGAGGATGCGGATCGCCGTGAATGCGGCGCCCGAGGATGGCCGGGCGAACCGTGCCCTCTGCCTGGTGCTGGCCGGGGCCCTGGCGGTGGCGCCATCCCGCGTTTCCGTGGTGCAGGGCGCAACCTCGCGCGAGAAGACGCTGCGGATCGAGGGGGATGCCGGCGCACTGGCGGTGAGGCTGGCCGCCTTGGGCTGAGAGGTTCAGACAGGACCCATCCGCACGCGGGGATGCGCCGGCCTTTCACCCGCGAAGGGTTTCCGGCCGGCGCCCCGCCCTGGTGGATCCTAGGCGAGCTTCGAACGCTCAGGCCGCCATGCGGTTGACCTTGCCCTCGGCGATCGCCGTCAGTTTCTTGTCCGTGGCCTTCTCCTCGGCCAGGTTCTCCTCCAGCACCGCTGCGCAATCGGCGCGGCCGAGCTGGCGGGCAAAGGCGATGAGCGTGCCGTAACGGGTGATTTCGTAGTGCTCCACCGCCTGGGCGGAGGCCAGCATCGCGGCGTCGAGCACCTCGTTGTCGGCCACGTCGCCCATGATTTCCTCGGCTTCCTCAAGGATGCCGTCCATGGCGGCGCAGGTGACGGCCTTCACGGGCTGGCCATGCATCTGGAACACCTTCTCCAGCCGGACGATCTGGTTTCGCGTCTCCTGCAGATGCAGCTCGAACCCCTGCCTCAGCTGCGGGTCCGTCGTCTTCTCGATCATCTTGGGCAGAGCCTTCGTGATCCGGTTCTCGGCGTAGTAGATGTCCTGGAGGGTGTGAACGAAGAGGTCGTCCAGGGTTTTGATCGGCTTGGAGAATAGGCCCATGGGGATCGCCTTCCGTGTGGTTGCTTCGGGGGGTCGATGAAGGGCCGCCCGCCCGGCGACGCCCAGAGAACGCCGAACACGGGGAGTCCGTTGCGCCCGCCGGAAGGCTTCGCGGCCCGGTTCGGATTTCAGGTGAAGTCCCGCCCCTGCCCGGACCAGACTGCCGCCTCGCCTCTGGAGGGGGAGAACCGATGGAGGCCATCGCGGAGCCGCTGGTGCTCGACCTCGTGGAATGGGTGGCCCGCCAGCCACGCCCCTATGCCGAGGTGATGGAGGCTTGGCGCACCTCCTGCCCGCGCCTCATGGTCTGGGAGGAAGCGGTGGAGCGCGGCCTCGTGCTGCGCGACGAACCCGTGCGGGTGACGCCGCGCGGCCTGCTCGCCCTAGCCGAAGGCGGCCGCGCTGCGGCCCTCAGGCCCGGCTGAGCGGCCCGACGCGCAACAGCGGCGGCAGCGCCAGCCCGGCCGCGCAGGCGGCCCAGCCCAGGGCCTGGAGGTTGTGCGGCCCCTCCACCGCCGCGCTGGCCAGGGCGCAGGCGAGCAGCACGCCGCCCGCCAGCCATTCCGCCCAGCCGCCGCCGCGCCGCGGCAGGTCGCGCAGCAGCGCGCGGGCGATCACCGCCACCAGCGGCACGGCGAAGGTCGGAAAGGGGAAGTCGCGGTAGCGCGGGTCGAAGACCAGCATCAGTTGCAGCAGCGCCGCCGTGAAGGTGAACAGGAACAGCAGGTCCTCGAAGGCGAAGGCGCGCCAGTCGCGGAACCACATGCGGCCGCGGAACAGGGCGCGGATGTTGGCGCTGGCCTGGGCGCCGTTGCGGGCGGGCTCCACCGGGTCGCCCGAAAGCCGCGCCCCCGCGCGCCGCAGCAGCAGCGCGGCCAGCGCCGCCTGCCCCAGCAGGTTCACGATGCCCGCCAGCTTCAGGTGCTCGTCGAAGGCATAGGGCCAGGTGCCGCAGAAGGCGAAGGCCAGCGCGTTGCCCAGCGCCGCCGCCAGAACCGCCAGCGGCCAGCGGGGCGCGCGCGGCCAGAGCCGGGCGGTGGCCGCGAACATCGCGCCCGAGAGCGCCAGCGCGGCGGCGGCGTACCAGGCCCACCACGGGTTTTCCCGCACCGGGCCGGACAGCTCGAACTTCGGCGCGCGGTCGGCCGTCCAGAGGCCCCAGGCCGCGCCCACGGTGCCCTCGTTGCGGTACTTCCAGACCTGGTCGAAGGCCTCGATGAAGTTATAGTCGAAGCCCTCCTCCTGGCTGAGCCGGATGAAGCGACGCATGAACACCGCCTGCTCCACGCGGGACGGCATGGCGGCCTCGCGCCAACGTCCGGCGCTGGGCCAGCCGACCTCGCCGATGGCGATGGGCTTGTTGGGGAACAACGCCTTCATGCGGCGATACACGTCGCGCGTGTGGGCCATCGCCCGGTCCACGCCCAGCGGCTCGTCCTCCCAGTAGGGAAGGATGTGGATCGTGACGATGTCCACGTGCTCCGCCAGCTGCGGGAACTGCGCCCAGAACTCCCACACGTCGGCATAGGTCACGGGCTGGCGCACGGCGGCCTTCACCCGGTCCAGCTGGCGCGCCAGCTCCTCCACCGGCAGGTCGCGGCGCAGCAGCACCTCGTTGCCCACCACCACGCGCTCCACCACCTCGGGGTGGCGGTTGGCGGTCGCGATCAGGGCGGCGATCTCGCGGTCGTTCTGGCGGAGGTCGCGGCCCAGCCAGGCGCCCTTCCACATCTTCACGCCGTGGCGCCCGGCGATCTCGGCCACCTCGTAGTCGCCCTCGATGCTGGCATAGCTGCGGATGGCGCGCACCCGCGGCGCGATCAGGGCGATGTCCTCCTCCACCTGCGCGGCGGTGGGGAACACATCCCGCAGCGGGCTCTGGCCGTCGCGGAAGGGGGCGAAGGAGACGCTGTTGAACCGGTCCGCCGGCATGGGCACGTCGCCGGCCTGCTCGCGGTTGGGGAACCACCAGAGAAGGATCGTCACCAGCACGGCCAGCGCCAGCACGGCCGCCAGGGCAACGGCGGAGCCGGCGGCGGGGGCGCGGAGCGCGGCGGCGGCGAGCGGGGATCGGGGCGCGGGCATGATGGATCGGGTGTAGCGGCGGGCCATGGCCCCTGGAAGGCGGCGCCCGCCGGAATGCCGCCGCATTGGGACCGCCCATTGGAACGCTTCCGCTCCGGCCCCAACTGCCCCTGACGGTATTCGGGAGACACGGCGTGGCACGAACGGGCGCGAGAGACGGGCTGACGGATGCCCAGGTGCGGGACCTGCTGCTCGCGACAAGGCGGATCGCGGTGGTCGGCGCCTCGGACAAGCCGGGCCGCCCCTCCAACGGCGTGTTCGGCTTCCTGCTCGGGCGCGGCTACACGGCCATCCCGGTGAACCCGGCCCTGGGCGGGCGCACCGTGCACGGCATGCAGTCCGTTTCCTCCCTGGAGGAGGCCGGCCCGCTGGACATGGTGGACGTGTTCCGCCGCTCCGAAGAGGCGGGCGCGGTGGTGGACGAGGCCATCCGGCTGGGCGCGAAGTCCGTCTGGCTCCAGCTCGGCATCTGGGACGAGGCGGCTGCGGCGCGCGCGCGGGCGGCGGGCATCACCATCGTCATGGATCGCTGCCCGGCCATCGAATGGGGCCCTCTCGGCCTCCCCCCGCGCGTGCCGGCGGGGGCTTAGATTAAACTCTTGAAAGGTTTGCCCCGCCGGACCATCTCGCGACCGTCGTGGGCACTCGCCCGCAACTAGGAGCCATGAGGGACATGACCGAGGAAGAGCGCCGCATTATTTCCGGCTACGTGGAGCGCGTCTCAGGCGCCGCCGCCGCGCAGCCGGCCGCGACCTCCACTGGGCCCTGGGGGGCGCGCAGCGTCCCGAACACCCAGCAGGCCCCGAACCTGCCCCCGGTGGACCCGGAGGCGGACCGCCTGATCGGGGACCTGTTCAGCCGCCATCCGGAGGCGCGCTACCGCATCACCCAGACCGCCTTCGTCCAGGAGGCCGCTCTGGTGCAGGCGCAGAACCGCATCCAGGAGCTGGAGTGGCAGCTGGAGAACACCGAGCGCCAGGCCCAGGCCACCCAGCAGTCCCGCGGCGGGCTTTTCGGCGGCATGTTCGGCGGCGGGCAGCGCCAGCAGGTGCCGATGACGCCGCGCCCGCAGCCGATCCAGCCTCCGATGGGGGCGATGACCCCGGGCATGATGCAGCAGGGCGGCGGCGGAAGCGGCTTCCTGGGCACGGCGCTCACCACCGCGGCGGGCGTCGCCGGCGGCATGGTGCTCGGCAACATGATGATGGGGATGTTCTCCGGCGGCGGGGCCCATGCGGCCACCGCGGCGGCCGGCGCCACCCCCGCGGCGGATGCCGGCGGGGCCGGTGGCTTCGGCGAGCAGGCGGTGAACACGCCGTCCTCCTCCCCCTGGACCGATCCCGGGGCGGCCGGCAACGACGCCTCGCCGGTGTCGGACCAGGGCGGCTGGGGCGGCAACGACGCGGCCGGCGCCAATGACGCCGCCGGCTATGACAACGGCTCCGGATACGACGACGCCGCCGGCTACGACGATGCCGGGGGCTTCGACGAGGACATCTGAGCCATCAGCGGCGCTCATGGATCGACGGGGTGAACCCTGGCGGTCCTGATTGACGGAATCATGGGGCGCGGCGCAGCCTGCGCCCCATGAGCGATTTTCGATGAGTGATTTCAGGGGCCGCGTTCCCGACCTCGACCTCGACCTGCTGCGCTGCTTCGTGCAGGTCGCCGAGCGCGGCGGCTTCACCGCAGCGGCCCCCGCCCTCGGCCTGACCCAGTCCGCCATCTCCCTCAAGATCCGCCGGCTCGAGGAACTTCTCGGCAAGCGCGTGCTGGAGCGCACCAGCCGCTCCGTCGCCCTCACCCCGCAGGGGGAAACCCTGCTGGCCTATGCCCGCCGCATGCTGGCCCTCAACGAGGAAGCCGTGCGGCGGCTCGTGGCGCCCCCCGTGTCCGGGCGGCTGCGCCTGGGGGTGGCCGACCACTTCGTGCCCCGCAACCTCGCCCCGCTTCTGGCCCGCTTCGCCCGCTCCCATCCCGGCATCCGGCTGGAGGTGGAGGTGGGCCGCTCCCACGAGCTGCGCCGGTCCATGGAGGCGGGGTCGCTCGACCTGGTGCTCGGCAAGCGGCGCGACGGCGAGAGCGAGGGCGCGCTGCTCTGGATCGAGCCGGTGGTCTGGGCCGCCGCCCCTGGCTGGGCTCCGCCCGAGGGCCGCCCCCTGCCGCTCGCCATGCTTCCCGCCGGCTGCATGTTCCGTGACCGCGCCCTGGCGGCGCTCGCCCGCGCGGGGCTCGGTTTCGAGATCACCTACACCTCCCCCAGCCTGCTGGGTGTCGCCGCCGCGGCGCAGGCGGGGCTGGGCGCGACGGTGATCGGCGCCTCCGGGCTGCCGGAGGGCCTGGCGCCGCTGGCAGGGCTGCCCGGGCTGGGCTCGGCGGACATGGCGGTGTTCGGCGACCTCGCCGGCCTCGCCCCGCTGGCCGGCCCGCTGGTGGAGGCGATCCAGGGCACCGTGGCCCGCGCGGCGCCTCTGGCCGCCTGACCGAACGCCGGCCCGGCCTGCGAATCCCGCGATTGACCGGCGCGCGGGCGCGGGCGCAGTTTCCGCCCATGCCCGACGCCCAAGCCCCCGCCCAGCCCGCCCCCAACCGGGACTGGCGGATCATCGGGCTGATTGGCACCGGCCACTTCCTTTCCCACTTCTACATGCTCTGCCTCGCGCCTCTCTTTCCGATTTGGCGCGAGGAGTTCGGCGTCTCCTACGCCGTGCTCGGCCTGTCCGTCGCGCTGATGAGCGCGGTCACGGCCCTCGGGCAAACGCCGGTCGGCTTTCTGGTGGACCGCTACGGCGCGCGCCCCTTCCTGGTGGGAGGCACGCTGATCATGGCGCTCTCCATCGCCGGCATGGCCTTCGCGCCGAACTACTGGGTGATCCTGGCGCTCGCGATCACCTCGGGCATCGGCAACTCGGTGATTCATCCGGCGGACTACGCCATCCTCGGCAGCAGCATCGGTGAGAAGCGCATGGGCCGCGCCTTCGCCATGCACACCCTCACGGGCAACCTGGGCTTCGCCGCGGCGCCCCTGCTGATCGGCCTGATGACGCAGACCCTGGGCCTGGGATGGCGTTACGCGCTGCTGGCCGTGGGATTGCTGGGCGTGCCGGTTGTGGCCGCCATCGTGCTGCAGTCGCGCATCCTGCAGGACCAGGCGCGGCCGAAGACGCGCGGCGCCCCGGTCGGGCGTCAGGTGCTGCTGTCGCGCACCATGCTGATGTTCTTCGCCTTCTTCCTGCTCTCCGCCATGGCCGGGGTGGGGGTGCAGTCCTTCCTGATCGCGACGCTGGACCGTCTGTGGCAGACGCCGCTCGACGTCGCCTCGCTCACCCTCACCGGCTACGTGGTCGGCGCCACGGGCGGCGTGCTGGTCGGCGGCTGGTATGCCGATCGCTATTCCAGCCACTTCACCTTCGTCACCGGACTGACGGCGCTCTCCATCAGCCTTTTCCTGCTGATGGGGCTGGTGCCGCTGCCGGGCGCGGTGCTGCCCTTCGTGGCGCTCGTCGCCGGCGGTTCCCTGGGGGCCTCGCGCACGCCGCGGGACGTGATGGTGAAGCACGCGGCGCCGCCCGGGCAGATGGGCAAGGTCTTCGGCTTCATCTCCTCCGGCCTGCCGCTGGGCGGTGCCATCACGCCCGTGCCCTTCGGCCTGATGCTGGACAACGGCCTGGCCTGGCTGGTGCTGCCGGTGGTGGCGCTGCTGCTGATCTTGTCCCTGTTCTGCGCGGGATCGGCGCGCGGCGAGGCGCTGCGCACGGCGAAGGCCCCCTCCCCCCTTCCCGCCGAATAGGCCGGGGCTTGGCCGCACCCTTTGACCTCGTTCTCGAGGTGCTGGGCTGGATCGGCACGGCGGCCTTCGCCACCGCCGGCGCCCTCACGGCGGCGCGCAAGCGCATGGACCCGGTGGGATTCCTGCTGGTGGCGGGGATCACGGCCTTCGGCGGCGGGGCGTTGCGCGACCTTCTGCTCGGCCTTCCCGTGGCTTGGCTGCGGCGGCCGGATCTGGCGATCCTGGCGGCCTGCTTCGCCCTGGCGGTGTTCTTCCTGGCGCCCGTGCTGAAGCGGCGCGGAATGGGCCGCGCGCGGACCCCGCGCGTGACCCTGCTGCTCTGGGCCGATGCGGCGGGCATGGCGGTCTTTGCCGTGCTGGGCGCGGAGGCCGCACTGCGCGCCGGTGCGGCGGCCTGGGTCTGCGTGCTGATGGGCGTGATGACCGCCAGCTTCGGCGGCGTGATCCGCGACGTCGTCTGCGGGGAGATCCCCCTGATCCTCAGGCGGGAAATCTACGCCACCGCCGCGGCGGCGGGCGCGGGCGGCTTCGTGGCGCTGGAAGCGCTCGGCGCGGGGCGGCCCCTGGCGGTGGGGCTGGGCGCCGCGCTGGCCTTCGCGATCCGGGCGGCGGCGCTCGGGCGGGGATGGTCGCTTCCCGTCTATGGGGGGCGCGGGGTTTGAGGCCAATTCACCTTGTTCAAGCCGTGTGTCAGCGGTCGCGCATGCCGATCAGCGCCACGTTGTTTCCGCATCCGCCCACACCACAACTCGGAACGAGTCGCGATTATTGACACGCATGCTCGTCACTCCCGTCTAGTTTTCGATAAGATTCTGAATTCAATCGATTGTTTCCGCTGGCACGTTTCCCGCCATAGAACATTTGCGAGGAGCCAAGAAGGCTTCCGCCGAAGGGAAACACATGAACTTCAAGACAATCGTGACGCTGGCGGCAGGCATGGCGATGAGCCTCGCGGCCCTGCCCGCCTCGGCCAGCGTGATCTTCAACTTCGTGCAGGCCGGTCCGGCCCGCGGCACCGAGTACGGCACGGGTGACCCGACCATCGTCCCCCTTCGCTTCAGCGGGCGGCTGATCGTCTCGGACGAGGAGTACCGTTCAGGCTTCAACCTGGGTGCCAGGAATGGCAGCGGGACGGACTCGCCGGTGGGCGGCTACAGCCCGGAGGTGATCGCCACTTTCCCCGATTTCCAGTTCACGCTCCAGAATCCGGACAAGAAGGTCGTGGTGGACAACACCTACCTGTTCGGGCGCGGCCCGGTGGATGTCGTCTCCGGCTACAGCTTCACCAGCTCGCCCTTCGGCCTGCCGGTGGGCGGCGCCAGCATCATCGGCGGCGGCGACAATTTCACGCTGAACACCTTCGCGAACGGCACCTTCACGGTGCGGCTCGGCTCGGACTACCGCCTCGATTTCGGTGGCTGCATCAACGACTACTGCGACCTGAGCGGCCGCGTCGTGGCCTCCGGATCGCTGCCCGTGCCCGTGCCCGAGCCCGCCTCCATGGCGCTGTTCGGCGTTGCCTTGGCCGGGCTGGGCCTGGTCCGGCGCAAGCGGGCGGCGTGACACCAGGAGTGTCGTAAAGGGGGTTTCCCCGCCAGGCGGGGAGGCCCGGGACAGGGGGGCACGCACGCCCCCCTCTCCATTCCGGCGGTTTCGTCAGTCCCCCCGGTTGGACACCGGCAGCGGCCCCACCGGAAGCGGCTGGGGCCCGGCGCCGGCGATGGGCTGGCTGCCCATGGCGTTGCGCAGCTTCACCGGGTCCAGTTCTCCCTCCCAACGGGAGATCGCCAGGCACGCGACGCCGTTGCCGATCAGGTTGGTCAGCGCGCGCACCTCGCTCATGAACTTGTCGATGCCGATCAGCACCGCCAGAGCCGCGATCGGGATGTCGGGGATCACCGAGAGCGTCGCGGCCAGGGTGATGAACCCCGCCCCCGTGACGCCCGAGGCACCCTTGGAGGTCAGCATCGCCACCAGCAGGATCGTCATCTCCTGCCCGAAGGTCAGGTGGGTGTTGGTGGCATAGGCCAGGAACATCGTGGCCAGGGTCATGTAGATGTTGGTGCCGTCCAGGTTGAAGGAATAACCCAGCGGCACGGTGATCCCGACGACCTTCGGCGAGGCGCCGAGCGCCTCCATCTTGCGCATCATCTGCGCCAGCACGCTCTCGGACGAGGAGGTGCCGAGAACGATCAGCAACTCCTCCTTGATGTAGGCAATGAAGCGGAAGATCGAGAAGCCGCAGAAGCGGGCGATGGTGCCCAGCACCACGATCACGAAGAACAGCGCGGTGAGGTAGAAGGTGGCCACCAGCTCCGCCAGCCTCGCGAGCGAGCCGAAGCCGTAGGCGCCGATGGTGAAGGCCATGGCGCCGAAGGCACCGACGGGCGCCGCCTTCACCACGATGGAGACCACGCCGAAGAAGATGGCGCCGAGCGAGTTCACCGCGTGGGAGATCGGCTCGCGCAGGCGTTCGGGAAGGCCGTTGATGGCGAAGCCCGTGAGCACGGCCAGCAGCAGCACCTGCAACAGGTCGCCGTTGGCGAAGGCGCCGACGAAGGTATCGGGGATGATCGCCATCAGGTGGGTGGCCACGCTGTCGTTGGCCGCGCGTTGGGCATAGCCCTGGATGGCCGTCGCGTTCATCTGGCTGGGATCGATGTTGAAGCCCTCGCCGGTGCGGAAGATCTTGGCGACCGCCAGTCCGATGAACAGCGCGAAGGTGGAGACCACCTCGAAGTAAAGCAGCGCGCGCAGTCCGACGCGGCCGACGCTGCGCGCGTCCCGCACCGAGGCGATGCCGTGCACGATGGTGAAGAACACCACCGGTGCGATCACCATGCGGATCAGCTTCACGAAGCCATCGCCGAGCGGCCGCATGGCCTCCCCGGCATGGGGCCAGATCACCCCGACCGCGATGCCCAGCACGATGGCGATGAGGACCTGCACATAGAGCAGGGAAACTGCGCGTCGGATCATGAGGCCCTTCCGTTCGGCAAGGGCCTCGCCTGCCCCTGGCCTATTCGGGGGAGGCATATGACAGGTGACTTATAGAAGACAATTGAATCGGCGGGCGGACGGCCACGCGGGCAAGTCATGGCTCACGCTTCGTCTTGCCGCCCTGGTTAAAATACCGTCATGTAACCACGACGGTACTTAGGGCATCACTTCAAGGTAGCGGCTGGTGCCCCGCTGGCGTGCCCGTTCAACAGCTCCGGCACAGGACTGCTACTGGCATCGGAGGCGACGTTGATCGTCGGATGCACGGAAACCGGTTTGCCGTTCGGACGGCGCTGCATGGACCAGTTGGCCTGCATGCGGACCTCCGGATTGGGCACGGTCCAGCAGGCGCCGTCCGCGTCCATGAACACCACCCACATCAGGTGGGATTCCGGCCCGTAGTCGATCATGAAATGGGCGAGCCCGGGGCCGCGGCTTGTTTCCATCGGCAAGGGCGGATCGAGCTGCAGGATCATCGCGAACGAACGGGGATCAATCGCGCCCGGTTGCCGCAGGCGCGATTGATCTATTCGGCGCGGCGCAACTTGACGGCCTGCGGAACGGACAGGTCGCTCACACCGCGCCGATACCCAGCAGCTCCGCATAGCGCGGCGTGGCCTTGAGGCCTGTGCCGGTCAGGATCACCGCCACCCGCTCCCCGTCGCGCACCTCTCCCCGGGCGGCCAGCTTCCCCAGCGCGGCCGCGGCCTGGGCGCAGGTGGGTTCCACGTATATCCCCGTCCGCGCCAGGGCGAGCGAGGCCTCGGCGATCTCCTGTTCCTCCAGCAGCACGCCGCCGCCCCCGCTCCGGCGCAGCGCAGCCAGCACCTCCCTGGGGCGGATCGGCTGGGCGATGGCGGTGCCCTCCGCGATGGTCGGGCGGGGCGGCACCGGCGGCAGGCCCAGGGCTTCCCTCGCCAGCGGTCCGCAATGCGCGGGCTGGGCGGCATAGAGCCGCGGCAGCCGGGAAATGGCGCCCGCACGCAGCAGCTCCCCGAAGCCGATGTCGCAGCCCAGCACGTTGGACCCGGCCCCGCAGGGGATCACGACGGCGTCCGGCGCCTCGAAGCCCAGGTCCTCCCACAGTTCGTAGGCGAGCGTCTTGGTGCCCTGGAGAAAGAAGGGGTGCCAGTTGTGGCTGGCGTAGAAGAAGGGGGAGGCCGGATCCCTTCCCTGGCGCAGCGCCTCCTCGGCACAGTCCTGGCGCGAGCCGGGGGTAAGCTGAATCTCCGCCCCCGCGGCGCGCGACTGGACGGTCTTGGCCGGGGATGTGCTGTCGGGCACCAGGATGCGGGCGCGCAGCCCACCGGCGGCCGCGTAGGTGGAAATGGCGGCGCCTCCGTTGCCGGAGGAATCCTCCAGCACGGCCGTCACACCCTGCTCCCGCAGCAGCGAGAGCATCACCGAGGCGCCACGGTCCTTGAAGGACCCCGTGGGCATCAGCCACTCGCATTTCAGCAGGGCATCCACCCCGTGCAGGCGCCGGGGCAGCAGCGGCGTGCGCCCCTCCCCCATCGTGATGGGCTCGCGCGGGCGGAAGGGCAGGGCCGCGGCATAGCGCCACAGCCCCGGCGCGGCGGGCTCGATGGCCTCGCGGCCCACGCCAGGCAGGTCGGTCAGCAGCAGGGCCTGCCCCTCGTCGCCGCACCAGCGGGGTGTCTCGATGGGCCAGGTGCGGCCGCTGAAGGGGTCGAGGTAGGCGGGCACGGATTTTCCTCAAGCAGGACAGGCCGGGGCAAGCTGTCTTGCGGGCGCGCGGCCCGCAAGGGATACCGTGGGCATGATCGATCGAACCGACGCCGAGGACGTGGCCACGCTGGCCCGCGACCTCATCCGAATCGACAGCCGCTCCTTCATCTCCAACCTGCCGGTCGCGGAACGGGTTGAGGCGGCGCTTGCCGGCTTCGACCTGGAGCGGCTGGACTACGCGGACGCGGCCGGGGTGGCCAAGCGGGCCATCGTGGCGCATCGAGGGGGCCCCGGCGGGATGGCGCTGTCCGGCCACATGGACACCGTGCCCGACACCGGCTGGGAGGAGGACCCCTTCTCCGGCCGGGTGGACGCTGAAGGCCTGATGCACGGGCTGGGCGCCGCCGACATGAAGGGCCCGGTGGCCGCCTGCATCGTCGCCGCGCGCGGCCTGCCCAGCCATGTCCCGGTGACCCTGCTCATCACCACGGACGAGGAAACCACCAAGGCGGGCGCCGCCCTGATCGTGGAAAAGTCGGACCTTGCCCGCCGCGCGAAGCTGCGCGGCATCATCGTGGCCGAGCCCACCAACCTCGAGCCCATCCGCGGCCACCGCGGCACCGTCAACTTCGAGGTGGTGGCGACGGGAAGCCAGGCACATTCCTCCACCGGCCAGGGGATGAACGCCAACCTGGCGCTGATTCCCTTCCTGGCCGAGATGCGTGCCCTTCACGACCGCCTGCGCTCGGACCGCTCCTTCTGGGACGAGGCCTACGAGCCCCCCTTCCCCGACCTGAACATCGTGATCGACAACCACGGCACCGCCATCAACGTCACCGTGGCGCGCGCCACGGCGCGCATGAAGTTCCGCTATTCCCGCGGGCTGGACCCGGCACCGGTGCTGGACGCGGTGCGGGATGCCGCGGCGCGCGCCGGACTCGAACTGAAGATGGTGGTGGACGGATCCCCGCCGGAACTGCCCGCCGACCACCCGCTGGTCCGGGCCGCCGTGGCCGTGACGGGACGCCCGGCGCGCACCGTCCCATTCGGCACGGATGCCACGCGCCTGAACGCGCTGGCGCCCTGCGTGGTGCTGGGGCCGGGAGACATCGCCTTCGCGCACACCCCGCGCGAAAGGGTGCCCGTGGCGGCGCTGGGCGCGGCAGTGCCGCTGTTCCGGCGGCTTCTCACCGAAGGCTGACCTGGGCCGGGTCCGGCCCACTCTCGGATTCGTGTTGCCTCGCCCTGGCAAAGAATCAACCGTCGCTGTCTGCCGCGCGTTGGGGTGTTTCGACAGAAGGAACGTTGACTCCGCCCGCACCGCGCATCGCCGTCGGGCGGCAGGTCGGCTTCCCCCCCGAACCCGCCAAGCGAAGGATGGTTTTCATGCAGGAAAGCACGCGCGACCTCTACGTCACCGGTCTGGTCAACGCCCGCGCCCTCGAAACCCAGGCGATCGAGCTTCTCTCCCGGCAGGTGGAGCGGCTGGAGAACTACCCGGAAATGGAGGCCGCGCTTCGTCGCCACATCACCGAAAGCGAGCAGCAGCGCGAGCGCCTCGACGGCATCCTGGCCTCCCTCGGCTCGTCCAATTCTTCCATCAAGGATTTCGTCACGGGCCTGATGGGCAACGTGGCGGCTCTTGCCCATGCGCCCATGCAAGATGAGGTGCTGAAGAACAGCCTCGCGAACTATGCCTTCGAGCACTTCGAGATCGCTTCCTACAAGTCGCTCCTCGTGCTCGCGGACATGGCCGGCGACACCAGCGCGCCGACCGCGCTGACGCAGTCGCTACGCGAGGAAGAGCGCATGGCGCAGTGGTGCGAGGACAACCTCGAGGCCACCGTGCGGACCTTTGCGACGCGTGCGGCGCAGGGCCAGAAGGCGGGAATCTGATCCGCGCGACGGCGGCCATGTCCGGCCGCACCATCTGAACAGCGGAGAGAAAGCCATGAACACGTCCAACCTGCTCGACCGCCGGATGCTCGGCCTGGCCCTCGCGGGGGCCGGCCTCGCCGGCTGCGCCGCCTCGGCCCAGCCCGGCATGTCCGCGCGCGAGATCGCGTCCAGCACCGACCCCGTTTCGATGCGCACCACCGCGGTGCAGGGCGGCGCCTTCCTGATGCAGACCGCGCAGCTCGGCGTCACAAAGGCCCAGCGGCCTGAGCTGCGCCGCTTCGCGCCCTTCGAGGTGAGCGAGCAGCAGGGCATCATGCAGGCGCTGGCCGTCACCGCTTCGGCGGTGCCCCCGCCCCCGCCGCCGGCCGAGAAGGCCGCCATGCTGCAGCAGCTGCAGTCCGCCAACGGTGCGGAGTTCGATCGCCTGTTCCTGATGGCGCAGCTTCAGGGTCACCAGGAGGCGCTGACGGTTTACAACGCCATCATCCAGACCAGCGGCGGCCCCGCGACGGACAGGGCCATCGCCATCCTGGCGGCGGACCGCATCCGTGAGCACCTGGCCTTCCTGCAGGCTCTCTCGTCCCGCGCCTGATCCGCGCGGCACCGGATCGGAAGGATCGCGTCCAGGGGGCGCGGCCGGTGGAAACACCGGTCGCGCCCCTTTCGCATTCGGCCATGCTTCATCCCATGTTGGTGCGCCCCCGCATTCCCGGCCCTAGCGCTTCCGCTGCAGGCGGGAGTTCAGGGCAGATGCGGACGGACGAGACACCCTTCGAACAAGCGCTGCGCGTCACGCGCGAGAACGAGGCGCGCATCCGGCAGCAGCGGGCGCTGATCGCGCGGCTGGAAGGGCTGCACCAGCCGCAAGCGCTGGCCGAGGCAAAGCGCGTGCTCGGGACGATGCAGAGCAACCAGCGGATATTCAGCGCCCGGCTGCGGATGGTGTTCGACACCACGGCCTGAACGGGCCGCGCCGCGCCAGACGGTGCGCTAGAGCGCCGCCATGTCCTCCAGCACGCCTGCCGCCCGCGCGCGGATCGCGCCCAGGCGGGCGGCGTCCATCCGGTCCAGCGCGCGCACCACCGGCCCCATGCGCGGGTTGGCCGCGAAACGGTCCCGGTGGCGGGCGACGAAGTCCCAGTAAAGGCTGTTGAAGGGGCAGGCCCCCTCCCCCGCGACCTCGCGCACGTCATAGGCGCAGCCGCGGCAGTAGTCGCTCATGCGATTGATGTAGGCGCCGCTGGCGGCATAGGGCTTGGAGCCCATCAGCCCGCCATCCGCGTGCAGCGCCATGCCGTGCACGTTGGGCAGCTCCACCCATTCATAGGCATCGGCGAAGACGATCAGGTACCACTCGTTCACCGCGTCCGGGTGCAGCCCCGCCATCAGCGCGAAGTTGCCGGTCACCATCAGGCGCTGGATGTGGTGGGCGTAGGCGTGGTCGCGCGTCTGCCGCACCACCTGCCGCACGCAGTTCATGCGCGTCTCGCCCGTCCAGAAGAAGCCGGGAAGCGGCCGGGAGGCCTCCAGCGCATTCAGCGCCCGGTAGCCGGGCATGCGAAGCCAGTAGACGCCGCGCACGTATTCCCGCCAGCCCAGCACCTGGCGCACGAAGCCCTCCGCGGCGGCCAGCGGCACGTGCCCCGCGCGATAGGCCGCCTCGGCGGCCGCGCAAACCTCCCAGGGCAGCAGCAGGCCCAGGTTGAGGCTGGTGGACACCAGCGCGTGGAACAGGAAGGGCTCGCCGGCCGCCATCTGGTCCTGGTGCAGGCCGAAGCCGGGAAAACGGCGGCCGACGAAATCCTCCAGCGCCCGCACGGCCTGCGCCCGCGTGACGGGCCAGCCGAAGCCCTCCAGCGCGCCGAAATGGCCGGGGAAGCGCCGCTCCACCAGCGCCATGACCCCGCGCGTCGTCTCATCCGGCTCCACCACCGGGCGGGGCGGCACCGGGGGCAGGCGGCGCAGCGGCGCGCGGTTCTCCCGGTCGAAGTTCCAGGCGCCGCCCAGCGGTGCGCCGTCCGCCTCCATCAGCACGCCATGGGTGCGGCGCATGGCGCGGTAGAAGAACTCCATGCGGAGCTGGCGCTCGCCCGCGGCCCATCGGCGGAACTCGTGGACCGAGCAAAGGAAACGGTCGTCCTCCAGGATGTCCACGGGCAAGGCGAGCGCCTCCTCCCAGCCGCGCATGGCCTCCAGCAGGCGCCATTCGCCGGGGTGGGTGACCACCACACGATCGGGCCGCAGCTCGCGCACCGCGCGGCCCACCTCCCCCTCCAGGCTGCCGGTGTTGGCGGGATCGTCCAGACGCACATAGCGAACCCGCGTGCCCAGCGCCGCCAGCGCCTGCCCGAAATGCCGCATGGCCGAGAGAACGAGCGCGATCTTCTGCTTGTGGTGGCGGACATAGGTGCATTCCGCCTCCACCTCGGCCATCAGCACCGTGTCGGCGGCGGGATCGAGGTCGCGCAGCCCGGCCAGGCTTTCCGAGAGCTGGTCCCCCAGCACCAGCCGCAGCGTGCCGGCCACGGGGCGCGGACTACCGCGTGGCGCCGGGCTCCCACAGCACGTCCTGCCCGGTGTTCAGGCTGCGCGCCAGCACGAACAGGTGATCGGACAGGCGGTTGAGGTAGCGCACGGCATCCCCGTTCACGGGCTCCGCCGCGGCCAGCGCCACCACCGCGCGTTCGGCCCGCCGCGCCAGGGTGCGCGCCAGATGGGCATGGGCCGCCGCCGGGGTGCCGCCCGGCAGGATAAAGGAGCGCAGCGGGGGCAGCCCCTCGTTCATGGATTGCAGCTCCCGCTCCAGCCGCAGGCACTGCGCCGCGCTCACCCGCAGCCCACCCTCCGTGCCCGGCACGGACAGGTCCGCGCCCAGGTCGAACAGGTCGTTCTGGATGCGCCCGAGCATCGCGTCCTCCTCCTGCGCGGTGTGCAGGCGCAGCATCCCGACGGCGGTGTTGGCCTCGTCCACGGCGCCCAGTGCCTCGATGCGCGGGGCATCCTTGGAAACGCGCGCGCCGTTGCCGAGCGATGTCTCGCCCGTGTCGCCGCCGCGGGTGGTGATGACGTCGAGCTTGACCATGCCAACTCCTTGCCCGGGGCGCGGGTCGCGTGCGGGGTGAACAGGTCTAGTCCAGGCGGAACACCACGCGGTAGTCCCGGCTGCCCCAGACCGCGATGCCGTCCCGGAGGGAGGGGATGAAGCGGCAGCGCCGGATGCCGCTGCGCGCGGCCTCGTCCAGTGCGAAGGACCCGCTCGGCTCGGTGATCCGCGCCTCCACGACACGCCCGTCATCCGAGACGCGCAGGCGCAGGTTCACCGCGCCCGTGATGCCTCGCGCCCGCTCGGAGGGTGGGTAGCCGATCATGTCCTGGCAACCCGGCTGCGGCGCGCCCACCGCGCGGCTTTCCCCGGGCGCACCGGCGCTGCCTGCGCCCAGGCGAATGGCCCCGGTCGTGGCCAGGGGCACCTCCACCATCCGCATGGGCGCGCCGGGAGCGGCCGGCGTGGCCACGGGGGCCGGCGGGGCGGCGGGCGCCGGGCGCGCGGGGGCGGGCGGCGGCGGTGCGGCGGGGGGCGGAAGCGGCAGGGCTTCGGTTGGCGCGGGATCTGCGGAAGGGAGGCGAGGCGCCACCGGCCGCATGGACGTGGCCGCGGGCGGCGCGGCCTGGGCGGCCGCGGCCTCCGGGGCGGGAACATCGCCTGGTGCCCCGCCGGCGGGCGCAACGCTTGGCGGCGCCCTGGAGGCAGCCGCCTCCGCCGGCGCTTCCGCCGGCGCGGAAGGGGAAGGTGCCTCAGGGGCGGGTGCCGGCTCCGCGAGGGAAGCGGGCAGGTCGGTCGAAAGCTCCGGTGCCCCCTCCGCCGCGCCCACCGGTCCTTCCCAGACCATGGGGGTACCCTCCACCACCTGTGGTTCGGGCAGGGTTTCGGGATCGATGCTGACGAACAGCGCGGCCAGCAGGGCGGCGTGCAGGACGGTGGCCAGCCACCAGGCCCAGGACCCGCGCCGCGCCCGGCGGCCCCGTGGGCGCAAGGCCGGGGACGCGACGGGGGCGAAGTCCCAGGCCGTGGCGCTCAAGCGCGGTGCCTCGGGGCCATGTTCCGGCGGGCGCGCGTCACAGCACGACGACGCCGCTGTGCTTGGCCTTTCCTTCGGGCTCCACGTGGATGGTGATCACCGCGCTGCCCAGCGCCTCCTTGAGCGCCGCCTCGATCCGGTCGCAGATCACATGCGCCTCTGCCACCGTCATGGCGCCGGGAACGACGAGGTGGAACTCCACGAAGGTGATGCGCCCGGCGCGGCGGGTGCGGAGGTCGTGCGCCTCGATCGCCCCCTCCGCCTGCGTGGAGACGAGGCCGCGGATGTTGGTCAGGTCTTCCGTGTGCACGGCCTCGTCCATCAGGCCCCCAACGCTTTCGCGCAGCAGCCTGGCGCCGGAGAAGAGGATCATCACGGCGGTGGCGGCCGCCAGAAGGGGGTCCAGCCAGAGGATGCCCGTGGCCGTGACCAGCCCCACGCCCAGGATCACGCCCGCCGATGTCACCACGTCCGACATCAGGTAGTGCGCATCCGCCACCAGCGCCGGCGATCCCAGCCGCTTGCCCCGCCGCCTGAGGATGGTGGCCCAGGTGGCGTTGATCAGGGTGGCCACCGCCGAGAGCGCCAGGCCCAGCGCGGGCTGGTCGGGCGCGCGGAGCCGGAACCAGGCCTGGTACGCCTCCTGCAGGATCATGGAGGCCGCGACCAGGATCAGCGCCCCCTCCAGCACCGCCGAGAAATACTCGACCTTGGCGTGGCCATAGGGATGGTTGTCGTCCGCCGGCATGGCGGAATAGCGCACGGCCGCCAGGGCCGCGGAGGCGGCGGCGACGTTCACCACCGTTTCCAGCATGTCCGCGAAGAGCGCCGTGCTGCCCGTCAGCCACCATGCCGCCCCCTTGAGGGCGAGCACGGACAGGCCGACCCCGAGGCTGGTCCAGGCGGTGCGTTCGGTGGGGCTCATCCGAGGGGGGCTCATCCCCGCCGACATACCCCGCCCGCCCCTAGACCGAGAAGTACTTCGCCCGCGGGTGGTGCAGCACGATCGCGGAGGTGGATTGCTCCGGATGCAGTTGCCATTCGTCGGAAATCGTGACCCCCACCCGCTCGGCCTTCAGCAGCCGCAGCAGCGGCTCCTGGTCCTCCAGCTTCGGGCAGGCCGGATAGCCGAAGGAGTACCGCCCGCCGCGATAGCCCTGGGACAGCATCTTCTCCATGTCCCGCGCGTCCTCGCCGGCGAAGCCCCATTCGGCGCGGATCCGCTTGTGGACGTATTCCGCCATGCCCTCCGCCATCTCGACCGAGAGGCCGTGGAGGTAGAGGTAGTCCTGGTAGCGGTTGTCCTCGAACCACTCGCGGGCCATGTCGCTCGCCTTCTGGCCGACGGTGACGACCTGCAGGCCGATCACGTCCCGCTTCTCCGGGCCGTCGTCGATGTCGCGCACGAAATCGGCGATGCAGTCGCCATCCGCCTTGGGCTGGCGCGGCAGGGTGAAGCGGGCGGCCTCGGTTACCCCGTCCTCCTCGAAGAGCACGAGGTCGTTGCCCTGCCCCGCGCACTTCCAGTAGCCGTAGATGGCCTGGGGCTTGAGGATGTTCCCCTCCTCGGCGATGGCCAGCATCCGCCGCAGCACCGGGCGCAGCTCCTGCTTGGCCCAGCCGATGAAGTCCTCCAGCGAACGGCCCTGCTTCCGGAACCCCCACTGGAATTGGTACAGGCTGCGCTCGTTGATGAAGGGCACGATGGCCTTGGGCGGGGCCTCGATCACCTTCGCGCCCCAGAAGGGCGGCACCGGGACGGGTTCGTCGGCGGTCTCGCGCCGCCGCCGCTCCTGGGCATAGCCGATCTCGACCGGCGCGAAGCCGCGGGCATCCGCCACGCCGAGCGTCCGGCGCTCGTTCCGCCCCTTGCCGGACCGCTTCGCCTGCAAGGCGGCGAGGTAGTCGTCGAAGCCGTTGCCCATGACGCGGTCCATCAGGTGCAGGCCGTCGAAGGCATCCCGCGCATAGGCCACGCGGCCGCAGGCATAGGCCTTCACGCAGTCGTCCTCGACGTAGTTCCGCGTCAGCGCCGCGCCGCCGAGCATGACCGGAATATCGACGCCCTGGCGCGACATCTCCTCCAGGTTCTCGCGCATCACCACCGTGGACTTCACCAGCAGCCCGGACATGCCGATGGCATGCGCCTTGTGCTCGCGGGCGGCGGTGACGATGTCGGCCAGCGGCACCTTGATGCCGAGGTTGACCACCTTGTAGCCGTTGTTGGTCAGGATGATGTCGACCAGGTTCTTGCCGATGTCGTGCACGTCGCCCTTCACCGTGCCGAGCACGATGGTGCCTTTCTCCTGGCCTTCCACCTTGATCATGTGCGGTTCGAGATAGGCCACAGCCGCCTTCATCGTCTCCGCGGATTGCAGCACGAAGGGAAGCTGCATCTTGCCCGCGCCGAACAGCTCGCCCACCACCTTCATCCCGTCCAGCAGGATGTCGTTGATGATGGCCAGCGGTGCGATGCCGCGGCCCAGCGCGTCCGCCAGCTCGTCGTCCAGCCCCTTGCGGTCGCCGTCCACGATCCGGTCCTTGAGCCGCTCCTCCACCGTCTCCGCCTTGGCGCGCTTGGCGGTGTCGGCGGCCTTGCGGCCCGAGAAGATCTCCAGCAGCTTCTGCAGCGGATCGTAGCCCTCCGCGCGGCGGTCGAAGATCAGGTCCTCGGCCACCCGCACCTCCTCCTCCGGGATCAGGTGCAGCGGCTTGATCTTGCTCACATGCACGATGGCGCCGGTCATGCCCGCGCGCACCGCGTGGCCCAGGAACACGCTGTTCAGCACGTGCCGCGCCGCCGGGTTCAGCCCGAAGGAGATGTTGGACAAGCCGAGGATGATCTGGATCTCCGGGAAGCGCTCCCGGATCATCCTGATCCCCTCCAGGGTCCACTGCCCGAGCTTGCGGTCGTCCTCGTTGCCCGTCGCGATGGTGAAGGTCAGCGGGTCGATCATCAGGTCGCTCTGCGGCAGCCCGTGCCTGGTGCAGGCGAAGTCCACCAGCCGCTCGGCGATCCGCAGCTTGTCCTCGGCCGTCTTGGCCATGCCCACTTCGTCGATGGTCAGCGCGATGACGGCGGCGCCGAACTTCTTCGCCAGCACCAGCCGGTCCCGCGCATGGCCCTCGCCGTCCTCGAAGTTGATCGAGTTGATGATGGGCTTGCCGCCATGCAGCTTGAGCGCGGCCTCGATCACGGGCGTTTCCGTGGAATCGATCACCAGCGGCGCGTTCACGCTGCTCGTGAAGCGCGTGATGACCTCGTTCATCTCCGCGACCTCGTCGCGGCCGACAAAGGCGGTGCAGATGTCGAGGGAGTTGGAGCCTTCCGCCACCTGCTCGCGGCCGATCGCGACGCAGCCGTCCCAGTCATGCGCTTCCTGCCGCTGGCGCCAGATCTTGGAGCCATTGGCGTTGCAGCGCTCGCCGATGGAGAAGTAGGCGTTCTCCTGCCGAAGCGCCGTCGCGCCGTAAAGGCTGGCGACGGAGGGCATCCAGACGGGCTTGCGGGTGACAGGCGCGGGCCGGGCGCTGCCGCCGCCGAGGCGGCGGAGCATGGAGTCGAGCGCCTGGATGTGCGGGATGGAGGTGCCGCAGCAGCCGCCGATGAGGTTCAGCCCGTCCTCGGTGACGAAGCGCTCCATCCAGCTTGCCATCTCGGCGGCGCCGAGAGGGTAGTGGGTGTGCCCGTCCACGAGCTCGGGCAGGCCGGCATTGGGTTGGACGGAGAGAAGGCCGCGCCAGTTCTGCGACAGCCAGCGGACGTGCTCGGCCATTTCCTGCGGGCCGGTCGCGCAGTTGAGGCCGATGAGGGGAACGTCGAGCGAATCCACCACCGTTGCGGCGGCGGCGATGTCGGGGCCGACAAGCAACGTGCCGGTTGTCTCGACCGTGACCTGCACGAAGATGGGGATACTGGCCTTCGCCTCCGCGATCGCCGTCTTGGCCGCATTGACGGCCGCCTTGATGAAGAGCGTGTCCTGGTTGGTTTCGGTCAGGATGGCGTCGCAGCCGCCGGCTATCAGGCCGCGGCACTGCTCGGTGAGCGCCGCCTCCAAGGTGTCGTAGGCGATATGGCCCAGGCTGGGCAGGCGGGTGCCAGGGCCGATGTCGCCGATGACCCAGCGCGAACGCCCGTCGGAGAAGCCCTCGCTCGCCTCCCGCGCGAGTTCCACCGCGCGCTTGTTGATCTCGTGCGTGCGGTCCGTGAGGTCGAATTCGCCGAGGGTGATGGGGCTGCCGCCGAAGGTGTTGGTCAGCACCATGTCGGCCCCGGCCTCGAAGTAGCCGCGGTGAATGTCCCGCACGAGGTCCGGTCGGGAGAGGTTGAGGACCTCGGTGCAGTTCTCCTGGTTCCAGTAGTCCTTCTCGATGTCGAGCGTCAGGGACTGGACGCGGCTGCCCATGGCGCCGTCGCAGAGGAGGACACGGTCGCGCAACGCGTCGAGGAGGTGCGGTCGGGACATGGGTGTTCTCTCAGGCGGGCTGCACGGCGGTCGCGCGATGCGCGGACCACAGGCGGACATTCAGGGGGCCGGGGACTTCGACCGGGGGGGACAGAGAGCAGCCGGCGGCTCCGAGCCAGCCGGCCAGCTGGGCATCGTCGAAGCCCGGCCAGCGATGGGCGTGGCGCTCCATGAGATCCGCGCGGGCATGGGGGGCCAAGTCCACCACCAGCAACACGCCCTCGGGGGAGAGAACGCGGGCGGCCTCGGCCAGGGCGGCAGCGGGGTCCTCGGCGTAGTGGAGCACCATCTGCAGCGTCACGGCGTCGAAGGAGGCGTCCGCGAAAGGGAGCCGGTACATGTCCGCCTGCCGCACGGCACAGTGCGAAGCCAGGCCACGCTCGGCCAGACGCCCGCGGGCCAGCGCCAGCATGTCCCGGCTGGCATCCACGCCCAGCGCTGCGTCGCAGCGATCGGCCACCAGTTCCAGCAACTGCCCGGTGCCGGCGCCAACATCCAGCAAACGCGCGATGCGGGGCGGCAGCGCATCACGCAACGCTCCCTCGATGGCGGGGGCGGGCAGGCCCAGGGCGCGCATCTCGTCCCAATCGGCGCCCGCGCTGCGAAAAGCTTCCGACGCCGCGCGCGCGCGCTCGGCGCTGAGGCGGGCGGCCAGCCGCCGGTCGGCCGCCAGCAGCGGGTCATCCTCCGGCAAGCGGGCCAGAATGGTATGCGCCAGCCCCGCTCGGGCCGACAGGGCGAAGTAGACGTTTGGCCCCTCCGGCATCCGCTCCAGCAATCCGGCTTCTACCAGCAGCTTGAGGTGCCGCGACAACCGCGGCTGAGACTGGCCGAGGGCGGCGCAAAGGTCGGTCACGCAGAGCGCCCCGCGCGCGCAGAGGGCGAGCAGGCGAAGGCGGGTCGGCTCGGCGGCGGCGCGAAGCTGGGCCAAAATTTCGTCCATGCCCTTGATCATGACATAACGATATCTTTATGTCTATCGAGAAGGAGCGCCTCTACCATGCCTGTCTTTGCGGATGGCCGTATTCCCGTCGTGTCGGTCGGGGACGAGGCGGCCATGCGGGCCACCCTCGCCGCGCATCCCGGTTCGGCGATCCTGGCGGAGGCTCCTCCACCGGACCTGCCGGAGGGAGCTGTCGCCATGGCGAGCTTCGACCTCTACCTGTCCTCGCACCCACAGGCCTGCACGTGCTGTAACGGTCGCACGCCGCTGGCGCAGGCGATGGATCGGCTGTTCCTGGCGAGGGTGCGGGGGCAGTCGCCCTGGTTCAACCGCGTGGTGGCCTTCGTGCCCGGCGAGGACGCTCGCGCGGCCCTGGCCAGTGCGTTGCGCGGAGACGCGGTGGTTTCCAGCCGTTTCCGGGCTGCAGACTTGTGAAAAGGCTGGAGGTCGCAGGCGTAGTTACCTTGCGGGAATCTGGTTCAACGCCCGCTCGGTTCCTAGCCTGCACTCTACGTGGGCAAGGTGCTGAACCAACGCTTCTTTAGAGGAAAGGCCATCATCCCGTGTCCGGGAATGAGCACCACGACGATGGGATGAAAGAACTGAAGCTTCGGCGGGTGCGACAGGCTCGCTGACTTCAAAGCAGCGGTGAGTGGACGCAGGCTATGCAAAAAGGTGCATTCCCTGACAAGCGAAGTCTCGGACACTCTTCAACGGCGAACCCCCACATGCTGTTTATGAGCATGTGGGGGTTTATGTTGTGTACGTTCCGGCCTGGTGGTCTGGCGCCGACCGACTCTCCCGTGTCTTAAGACACAGTACCATAGGCGCAGGGTGGTTTCACGGCCGAGTTCGGGATGGGATCGGGTGTGGCACACTCGCTGTAGGCA
>Ga0210040_10002724_pt1 | contig 24624 bp, 22 predicted proteins | sample CryGeyCG12114_NA_FD_185462 | JGI IMG/M metagenome (GOLD analysis project Ga0210040, IMG submission 185462) | Groundwater microbial communities from aquifer - Crystal Geyser CG19_WC_8/21/14_NA (SPAdes) (version 2) | ecosystem: Environmental > Aquatic > Deep subsurface > Groundwater | place: USA... | reverse complement strand
AAACTTCAGACTTTTTTTGGATATTTTGTGGAGATCAAAACACAAACTTACCATCTGCATTAGCATCTACATTAGTTCCATGACCAGTCAAAACCCCGACTCCCGGGCGAACTAAAGCTCCTGAGTTGGGAACGACAGGAATAGTTGACCCCTGACCAGTGATTTTGACTCCTGCGTGAGCTAAACAACGGAAATTCATAATCGATTAAAACTTCAGACTTTTATTGGATATTTTGTGGGATTCACAACGAAAATTGACTTACCATCTGCATTAGCATCTACATTAGTTCCATGACCAGTCAAAACTCCGACTCCCGGGCGAACTAAACCTCCTGAGTTAGGAGCGACAGGAATATTTGACCCCTGACCAGTGATTTTGACTCCTGCGTGAGCTAAACAACAGAAATTCAAAATGGTTTAAAACTTCAGACTTTTATTGGATATCTTGTGGGATTCAAAACTAAAATTGACTCACCATCTGCATTAGCATCCACATTTGTTCCATGACCAGTCAAAACCCCGACGTCCGGGCGAACTAAAGCTCCTGTGTCAGGAGCGACAGGAATAATATTTGTCCCATGACCAGTGATTTTGGCTGCTGCGTTAGCTTAAAACAAAAAAAAATATTATATAAAAAACTGAAAGAATTTTTTGAAATTAGTGGTAATATAAAAGCTTAATTCACTTACCATTTGCATATGCGTTTACGTGAGTGTCTTGACCAGTCAAATGCCCGACGCCGGTGCCAGCAACCACCCCTGAATTAGCGGCAGTATGAATATTTGACCCAGAGTTAGTGACTTTGACTCCTGTGTTGGCTTAAAAACGAAGAAATCACTTTAGATTTTTATAGAGAGCCGGTGAAAGTACTAATGAATGGAATCTACACTTCTAACTCATTAATACTAAAACATACATTTAGAGACGCAAATATTTCGGAATGTGAAGTTATAAATCCTAACTACCACAACATGCAAATATGAGCCGAGCAAAATTTAGAATAGCAAATAACATTATGGGAATGATTCAAGAAATATTCAATTACTCACTACATTATACACAGAAAATCACTCACTTATTCATTTCTATATACTTAGGTGAATGTGAGCTATAGTTTAGAGTAGTTAGTAGACCGAAATAAAAATTCTGCGTCAATATCAATGCGATTATCAATGCAATTAATGCAATTCTCCATAGGATCGGAAAAAATAATACCATTGGTCGTCGTCAAAGCAAATGGATTCCAATTAGCTTCGTCGGGTGAAATTTTGTGATCTGCTGAAGAGCTACTGCTTGCAGTTAAATCAAAATGTGACGAAATGTCTTTCGAGGCCCCATATGGATAGAATTTGTTGTCCCAAAAGCAGCCGGCAGGCAAATCTACAGTCACATGTCCCGGTTCAATTACACTCAAAAGACGCTTTTGCATTGGAAGTTGACATTTTTCTTTAACCCAAATACCCACTCCTGAAAATAACAACAAAAAACACAATTTAAAATAGCAATTATTCACTCTGCCTGCATCATGATAGGAAAACAAGACAATGAAAAAATTCTATGGCTGAAAAAGTCGGTATAATTGACCGCCAGTGTTCAAATGTACTAAATAATACATCATCCATGTTTGAAAAGTTTAGGAAATATAAAAATCCATGAATCAAATTAGATTTCAAATGTACTTAACTAGTTTCAAATTCAAATTTCAAAAAAATTCTTAAATTATCTCGTTATTTGAACATTTGAATTTAAAAACTATTCTTACAGACTAGAATCACTTAAACAGAACACTTTTTAATGAAATTTAAATCGACATTTCCTACAAATACACAAATTCAAAAAAATTATAGACAAACCTGGATATTGGAAACTTTTCCCAGTGCACAACACACTGCCCACTAAAACCAGCAAGGCTACCCGTAGAAAAATCTCCTGCATTTTCAAACGAACTCTTAGATTAAAAAAAAACTGTCTAGAACTTGTCACCGGGGACAAATTTATTCCCAAAACGACTTGAAGGTGATACAGCGCAGACTGAATCTGAAAATGGATTTACTCCGGCTTTAAATATTTGCGGAAAGACCCTTAAAAAGCATTTTCTAGCATCTCCTCATCATCATTATGCACATTAGGATTCCGCAGTGTAAATACGTGTTTTGAATTCTGTCTTTGTTAGTTAGTTAGTTAGTTAGTACCTGGAAAAAGGTACTTAACTATGCTTAGCCTTACTTTACAACAAACTATCTTATTGGATCATTTTTTACCTGGTTTTAACATATTGACCCAATTAGGTATGTATACACGTGCATTTTGTAAGAGGTACTTGCCCGCTTTTTTGCTATTACAAGACACAGCAAAGCAAATGAACACAATATAGTAAGTATTGTAAGATCCATTGTTAATAAAAAAAACATCTAAATGCATTAAGTAAGTTAAAAATCTTTAAACCTTAATGAAATATAGTTTGTCGTTAGCTAACAACCCAATTAACTTTACTAAATGCTTGAAATTCATACACTTTTCATGGATTTTAGTGTTTTTTACAAAAAAAAACAGTCCCCACAATCTGTCAATGTCAGATCAATGTTTTAAAGTAAGATTACGTATTATGTAAAAAGGGAAAGCGAACCTTTTTTACACAATGCAATGCTATAGGGATCCCTTATGTGCCCTTGACCTTGTTTTCGTTTTCATGTAACAGTTTTTGGGCCCAACAGTGAGAGTGTTTTCCTGGATTCACGTCTCAAGGTCAAGTTCAATTATATGTTTTCGTTTTAACAGTAGTTTACCATGTGGTGAGTCCGAGGTTAGCTATACAGAAACTGAAAGTGCATTTCCCAATCTATTCATTGGTTTTACAGGTCAGCATTTTAGTTCTAAATTCATACTATTTCTCTTAAAATTGAAAAACTTGATTTTTCAAACTCACTTAAATTCTTCTTCATATTTCAGGATTTTTTTACACCAAAAATGGCAGTTTTGATATCATATTTGACATATTTAGCATTGCTCAGCTATTTACTGTATATTTCCCAATCGGAACTTGCAGTTTATAATTTGTTCGGGGAACACAGTTCATCTGACAATGGGAATCAAGACAAACCATGGGGGCTAAATGATCGTAAGCAATCAATTAGATCTGAACTAATGATCTGTGCGTTATCTTGCTATAACAGCGCTATTTTTTCTTTCAGCCTATAGCCATATTGGAATTGGGACAAAATTTGCAAAACACCAAAGCAATATATCCCATTCAAAACCTAAATTCATACTTTTGTGACGCTAAAAACAATATTTCCAGTTGTAAAAGCAATAATTATTCAATCAAAACCACATTTGTATATGTTTGTTATGCCTCATAAACAATTTGTTCGTGTTAACACTTTAAACAAACCTTGCTGTCTGACAAACAATCATTAAAACATGAAAATAAATCAATAAAAAGAGTGCAAAATTGTCTACACTCTGATATCTTATAGTGTGCAATTGCAATCAACCTCCGTGTGAAATATAGTGTTTGTTTGGCTGTAAATGTTCCATAAAGCATTCGTAGCCAGAATTCACCATGTAGTAACTAACTAACTAACTAACTAACCCAAAACAACTTTTCGAGTAAAAATGTTCACCAATAAAATTCACATATGCAAAAAGCGTGCCAACTTGTTTTTTTACGTCATCAATGATATAGTAGTCACAATTTTATGTGCTTTTCATGTAAAAACCAATTCCAACTAACTAACTACGAGCACTGCATTCACTTTCATGCAATTGAATATTCATTCACATATGTGACACTCAACCTTCGCCCATAATTAATTAGTTGGCCGCAGTCACAAATGACCCAAAAATAAGAATACAAAAGACCTGTCAATCTTATATACACACAGATTGTGTAAGAATACATCTGTAGTTTGCTAGTTGGAAATATTTCTTAGTTAGTTAGTTAGTTACCTTTGCTTTGATTATTCACATGTGCAAGCATGTGTAGGTTATTGTCAAGTTTTATTTGGGCTATGATTTGATGCACTTTTATGGAAATTTAAAGGAGGATGACATGTATAAGAAAAGTGGATCCATTGATTTTCACTAAGGATTTTAAAAACACTCTTTAGATTTGGGTGAAACGGGATGCTTTTTTAATAAATACTGGAAACAATTGGTTCAGCCGTCTTGAAATTGATATAGCGATTCTGGAAATCTTAAAGGTGCTATCTAGCCAGCTTTTGGGTGAAATAAGAAAAATTCAGTTTTAAAATGACTTAATTAACAGTAACAGTAAAATATAACACATTCAATATCTAAATCTTAGTTTGCTAACTATACAAATATGCATTGGGAATGCATAGAATTGCATTACAAATATATATACCTGCCCAATAGAATGCAATTATGCACTGTTACTGTTGTTACAATATGAAGAGTCTACCGAAATAATAAGTGTTACTGAATTTGAAATATTGGATTGAATTTTCACGGGTTTTTTGTTCGCAAAATATATTACAGTTTTCAAGCGAACTGTGCATTTTGAGAAAAATTAAAGCTCACTTACGTTTTTGTGCATTTTGAAGTGGATATCATGATTTTCCGCCGGAATATGAGCGCATATACTTTTCATGGGATGCATGAAAACTGCCTGGTATACATTTCACCCTTTAAATAAAGAAATTCTGACATGCTTTATTCCAAATGAAAAGAAAACCTGTTATGATTACAAGGTCCAAATGGTCATGATAATGAAAAAAAGGTAGAAAAACGCAGTAGCTGTATAATAATATATAAATTTTTATTCTCTCTTATTAATATCCTTCAATTTGTGGGGGTGGGGTGGGCAAATGATCCCCTGTGGGTTGGAAACCGTTCTCATCAGCAATATATTGCAATTTGATTGGAGTTCCATCTTCAGCAGTGTAGGCGAAGGATCCTTCAATCACCTGGATGATTGGGTTTTCGGGGTCACCAGATTCTTTGGTGTATCCGTTTTGCTCAACAAGGGTTCCATCGCTCAATTCGTAAGCCCAACGGAAAGTTCCGTCTCCAGCGTTTTCACGCTCATCTCGGACCACCTCGATTTCTGGGTCCTGGGGTTGGGGTCGGGCCAAAGCGAGTCCGACGATGGCGAGCAAAATCAAGGCCTGAAATATAGAGTTTAGTTGAAAAAAGGGATTTTTTGTACAAAATGAATAACACGCGCAGAATTTATGGGCTTTAGAATGTTTAAAAGAAAAAAACAAAAAAATAGAGCAAATTTTGATCTAAATGCATCTTTTTAGCTCATAGACTGAAAACAGAATAATTTTGGGTCACACTGTATAATATGACTCTAAAGTTGTGGACACACTGTACGGGAACCAATGTATTCGGGTCCCATATTTTGAAAAACAGATTTTTGTCTCCCATATTGTAACTTGAGACTTAATATTTCACAAAATATTCCAGATTTGTACAAAAAACAACCCATTTTCCAAAATATGGGACACTTGAATCGCCATGTAACCAAACACTGAAAATGAATGGATCACCATATTGGCTTTTTTTGCTAAACAAACACAATGGAATCCCAAAACGATTTTTTTTGGGTGATGAGATATGTAAACACTTACAGATTTCATTGTGATAAGTTTTTTTTTGGCTGTGAGCACAAAAGTACAAATGAGCTGTTGGTTGATAATAGAATGTGACTGATAATCATTGGATCCATCTTGGTTCTTTTTATATGGCCAAAGGGGTCGGCATAAACTCAATGGAATGACGACGGGTTAGGTTTTTGAGGAGCACAGTAGTTAATTTGGTGTCATCACATTAAAGATGAGTCGAAGGTACACAGGTAAAAAAGGAGGATCCATTAAGTCATTGGGGTAATGGTCATACACATTTTTAATTTCCCTCTAAGGAGTTCTTCTTTTACCATGCTAGGTCCTGTGCTACTCTCATGCTATAAAGAATGCCGCTGCCCTACACTATACTATAAATACATATGTATGTAGCATGAAACATTCTGACTGTGTGTTTCTCATTTTTCAAGAAAAATAGTTACAAAGACTGATTTTGGAAAATTTCAGTCAAAATGGCCGAAAAATACTTTACATATAGTTTGCATTGGCAACTGGATTTTAAAAAATCTCATTCTCTGTAGCAAAAATTTGGATTACCACAGCTATGTATAGTATTTCAATTTCTCATTTTTTCATTTGCTCTTCATTAGCAATATTTTGGCGTAAATATTATTGATTTGGGTTGGGATAGTAAGATTGGAACGGCTAACAAGCTTTGGGCTCATCTTTGCTTAGCATGTTGGTGACAAACCATTTCCCATTGTCAGAATCTAAGGGGTGAGATGGTAGAAACTTTTTTGCTCAGATTCATTCATTCGCATGATGCAAAATAAAAGTTGGTCTGTTCACGTTGCCCTTTGAAGATGATAATAATAATGGGGGAGATGATGGAACTAAAATATTCAATGAGCAAGGACACGCGTCTGGTTAGCTAGTTAGTTAGTTAGTGAGTTGGCTGGTCACTCACATTTCTATAAACAAAGACTTCTCATTATCATATTTTGCATGCTAGCATTATGTATAATAAACTAACTATCGGTCACTAACTAACTGGGCTGAAAGATTGCTAGTGTTCACCACAATGTTGTATGTATATAATGCTCACGTACATGGTCATTTATCATATCATATCATTGCATTTGGTTCCGTTTTGACGACCATAGTTTTTGAGTTGATAAAGCAATTGTATTCATTTTGTTCTGTAGAAAATTCTACATTTGCACAAGAAAGAATCAAAAGTTTACCTTGCTTTTGAACAAAGTTATGGATAAAATTGTAGATTGTAAATTTTTACTATTTTGAAACATTTTTTAAGACAAGAGGCGAAATCAAGACAGAAAATGTTTCGAGTTTTTTTAATGTGTTTTTTGCCATTGAACTGAACTAAGTACGTGTAAATGGGAGCCTGCGACTTGTAGTTGGTTAGATCCAGTTTTAATTAGAAAAGGCTAATTGCTTGCCAACCTGCTGTAGTAAGTAGTAATTAGGAGTGTTGATAAACAAAGCAGATTATCTTGCATAGCCGAACCCAAAAAAAGTGTAAAAAGTAGTTGAAAGGACCCAAATGAAGTTTTGATGAGGACACGTCTTATACAATTAGCATAATTTATCTATCACCTTTGAAATTTGTGTCAGTCACGCATCATTTCTAAAAAATTATATAACTATGCCATTTTAAATGTATTAGAGTAAGGGAATTCCAACCAATTGATTTCAGGAGATGAAAAAGTTTATGGTAGAAGAGGAAAAAACTAAAAATTTATAAAATTCATTCCTTGTTTCATAAATTATCCGTGTAGAGATTACGGACAAAATTTTTTCTACCGGATCCAATTTCATACGTTCTATATAAAATTAATGTGGCCATCATTGGAAAAAAATGCGAAACTGGCTATTATCCATTTTTGTGACCCTTCATTATGATATAGCCGTCAAAACAACAGTCTTCTCATTTTGATGTGATAAAACAACCGCTAATTCCCTGTTTAAAATCCCACATTTTCCCTTTTTTAAATAAAACATATTCAAAATCTTAAAATTGACCCTAGTTGTATACTTCGTTAGCTTCAAAAATTTCAAATCTTTTTTTTGCACGGTTTTTTAAATTTTGCTTAAATTTAACTCCCAACAAACATCAACTCGATCCAAAATTTTTCATTTTTGAATTTTCCTCCACATGCGCCAAAAATCCCGCGTGCGGTTTTTTACACATTTAGAGTCTCCCTAGTCAAACCATGCAAAAATTTTGTCTCTATTAAAAGTCATTAGCCCAAAAATTACGGTCTGCACAAATATGAAGATGGCCATCAAAATATAAAGCTCATCTTGAGCCAGTCTATAACTAATGGTCACAAAAATGTGTTGTGACTGCCTTGTTAATAGTTACTTGCTTTGTCCTCACCTACACGTAATGCTATGTAGTACAAAATTAGATAGGAGCCCATCTTTTACATATTATAACTAACCAAGAAACAAGTACCCCCTTAAAAAAAATTATGTGTATCCTGCTCATTTCAATGTCACCAACAAAAAAGTAAGTGGTTCAATAAAATCACTAAAAATACAATCTACACATGTAATAATACTATAGGACAAACTCTTTTATTTTTTCACCCTCTCGCTTTTTTCTCTCACTTTTGGGAAACCATTCACTTTCAATTTGCATGTCATGAATGAACATTTACTAACTAATAATCATAATAATAATAATTCCGCTACATTGTCAAACATTTTGTTAAGATTTTCATATAGTAGTTAGTTATTGTAACTTACTCGTAATGGAATGAGGACACAAACAGTACTAACCAGTGAGGAATATATAACAATATTCCAAAATTTCAGATTTTTTTTCATTTTTCACAATCTAATACTCTTTGCATCCATTTCATTAACAAGTATACCCCTTTAGCTCACCCAAACAATTTGGATTTATAGTTAGTTAGTTAGTTAGTAGCTATCATGATAATATCCTGGCTCAAAATATTGGCCTCTGTAAGGGGCATAAGGGTAACCCCCTGAAGTTTCAATCATAGTACGCCCCTCGTAAGGACTGTAGTTTGGCGTGTTGAAATATCTCCAGAAATGTTGCCGCCTTGCAATAGCATCGGATTCATCATCCTCATTGGTAGGTCGAGTAGCATGTACGAAAGCCAATGGGGGTCGAGAATCCGCTCCAGAGTCTTCGACAGTTTCCACAGAATTTTTGACCACTACTTCTTTTTCCTCTTCGGAGGATTTTGTTTCTACAGAGGTGGATCCGACATCCACAACTCGGGGCTCATCATCTTCCACAGAGTCGGATGTGGCTACAGGAGCTGGTTTAGCTACGGGTTCTTCGATCGAGTTTGATTCCGAGTCTTCGACAGATTCAACGGGGATGGCTACTCGGACTGGTGCTGGGACTGGGGTTTCTGGATTAGAGAATATTATGTTTTGTATGCAAAATATATTTTTTGGTGAGGAGTGTTTATGGGGAAATTTACCTCCGTTGATTGCCACTGGTACGACTGGCTCTACAACTGCTCCTTGGACAGCTGGATCTGCATTTTTTGAAATTTATGTGATAAAAATGAGAAATTTTCATTTCATAATAGATGTCCTGACTTATAGTTCGGAAGCAGGGCAAAATTGACTTTCAACATTTACTGTTAAAATCATTTTAGGGGTGAATTGAGATTTGATTTGAGCAACTTTGTCTTAAGTTTTTCGATTAATTGGATTTATATAATATGTTTACCAGGCACAATGGTGTATCGCACATTTTGGTCTACAACAGTATCAATTGGGACGAGCACTTCTCCTTGTTCAGTCACATAGCCAGGAATGTAGGCATCTACATGTGGAGGAATATTTCTGACACTACCTTTTGGCTGAGCCACCCATCGGGATCCGGATTCTTCTGTTTATCAAATAAAATCACTTTTTTTAGAGTTTTTTTTGAAAAAATATCTTGCCTGCATTGTCAAAAGCATATACAGGGATCGAATCGGCATTTTGAATGCTATGCTGCTCGAGAGTGAATCTAAAGCTATACTAAAGCATAGATTAGATTTTTTCAATGCTTTGGAGCCCAAAGCAGAGATTTTTTCTGCTTTAGAATCTGAAGGCAATTTATTTTGCCTTTTAGAATCTATTTTTGCTGTTTTAGTATATAAATACATATTTCCACTGAAATTTTATATTGCATCATTACCAAAAGGAGCCCCCAAATTTAAATTCTGAGCTCTGGCTTCATCCTCCTCCTCACTGGACTCGTAAGAGTCATCATCAGCTTCATCAGCATCCTCATCATCGTCATCCTCCTCAGATTCCTCCGAGTCGTTATCTCCGTCCCCTTCTTCTTCAGAGTCTGAATCCTCATCCTCGTCTTTGGGTTTGGGAGTTGTGGTGGAAACATTGGCTCGTGGAGGCAACGGTGGACTTTGGACCACTGGGATTTCGGGACCATTGTTTTCCACTTTGGGAACTACGGATACTACAGAAGTTTGTGGTTTTGAATCTGGGACGGCGGGGGCGGAGGCGACAGCTTTAATGGATGGCGTAGCTGCATTATCTGATCCTATGGGCACGAATAAATTATTGGGGCAAGGTGAGAGGAGTGACTATATGCATAATAAAAGTCCACAGGGATGATTGCATAGTTTGGTTGAAATAGGAAAAAATCGTTAGTTAGTGTTACAATCAGATTTTTATATTGAAATTAATATTTTTTGTTAAATTTTGTACAAAAGAGCGTTTCGGGTAGACATAAGTTGGACATTTTTCAAATTTCAGTTATTTTGTACCCAAAATTGTAAAATTTTAAATTCCATACCTGCAGATTGCCTAGAAACATCAGCAGATTCAGTTCCTTGCCTAGCATATTTATATCTCAATCTCCTCTGGGCTGGAAGTGCAGTGGCCACAGCCACAATTAAAAGCACTACAAAAATCACTTTCATGTTGAAAATGTGAAAAACTATCCAAATTTTTGCGCACACTAACTAAATCCTGGCTGAGTGCACGTATAGACTGAACACGGAATGAAAACTACATGGGAGTTCAAAGAGACGAACTCTTGTTGATCTCAAATTCTTAAAAAGTTTATTCACCTGGGTAGTAAGGTAAAAAAAAAGTGGACAAACGTGTCATTAGACGCAGAAGCTTAGGTTCATCTTTTTTCATACTTTTCAGCCCTATGTGATGTGGAACCGGTCATTCAGTTTATTTATGCAAAGTTTGGAGCATTACGTCGGAACCGGTTTTCTGCATACAGCAGGAAAAGTAACAATGCAAGCTTTCATTCTTTGTAGCCATAGACATGTAGGAAGAAATTGAAAGTAATAGCTTAAAACTATAGCACGCATTCATGTATAAGAACAGATGAGTGAATTTTCTCAAACCGCTGCATTGATAGCGCCCAAAGTAAGTAATCTTCAATTGTTCAAATCACACCTCCATTGTTAGTTGTAGGGTGTATCAGACAAAATGAAATGAAAAGCAGAGATGACTGACTAAAAGTTAGGTTTAAATGTAATCAATAGTTTCGGGTAGTTTGTAAATAAATCGCTTCCGGGCCTTTTTCTCTACATATTTGATGACCAATGTATGAAATGAAATGAAATGGTGTTGAAAAAATTTGCCAGATATTTAAAACTCACAGTCGGTAACCAAAATGGATGCAAAACATGTTCCGTTGCTCAATGCTGTTTTAAGTGGGAAAAAGTTTATTCTTAAGAATTGAGTTGTGATTTTATTGCCAATTCTTGGAAACATGGTAAAATTATAGGATAGTTTATTTTCCGTATCCACCGCCACCACCACCGCCGCCACCGCTGAAACTATAGCCGGCTGCGCGGTCAACTGATGAAATCCCGTTGATAGCTTGCAATGCGGCTGCATTTGTGGCAGTTTGTTGAGTTTTCGCAGCAGACTTGTGAGCAGCTGAAAGAAAACAGTAAAATTTGTATATTTCGTCAAAATTTAGAATCAATTAAAGACATAGTATTTGATTTCTACCTGCTTGAGCCGCTTGCACATGTTGAGCAGCCAAAGCTGAACCGGCCAAATAGGCTGACTGCAAAATACAGAAATTTTTAGTCAATGTTTCCAACAAAAACTCTCAGATTTTAAATACATTATTAGATACCATTGGATAGAGAATTTTCTCATTAATAAATTATGTTCATTATTTTACCTGTTGAGCTGCCGCATCGGCGGCTGCAGCTGATAAAGTTGAGCCCTGGGCCGCTTGATAAGCTTGAGCAAAATTGTCTTTAGAAGCAATATCTGCTGCAGCAGATATTGCTGGAGCATTTGCAGCTAAAGCGCCAGAAATTAAGGAGCCTTGTTGTTGATGTTGAACGGCCTGCACAAAAATATTCCCAAATCGTTATAGCAGAGTTAATTTTCTACTTCAGGTGTTTGACTTCGCATGTACGAACAGACAAGATATTAGCTTTTGGGAAGTTTTGCCAATTAGTTACTGTTAAAAACTTACACTAAAAGCTCGTCCAGCTTGTTCTTTAGTTAATGGTGCAGTGAATTGATTAACAAATTGAGAAGTTGTAGCCACTTGATTTTGATAGTCCCGTCCGACGGCAGCGGCTACTGCAGATTGAGCTGACCACAGTGCAACACCCTGTAATCAGAAATTAATTTTGTTAGTATCAGTTAGTTAGTAATCAATTAATGATAAATTAAAATCTTTCAAATTTTCGAGAATCCAAAAAAAAACACAATATTTTGCTACTACTGTCATTTTAGTGCCTAGAAAATGTGCAATAGTTTACAATTCATGTTTAAATAAGTAAACTTTGCTAACAACAAACTAAATAGTAGTGATTCATGAGATTTTCACACTAAAAACTCAATTAACCACTTTTTAACTCATTTCCAATTCATTCAACTTGTCCATTATTGCTACACATACGATTTTATGCATGTTTTATATGCAAAGTAGCTACTCACGTAATTTGTCATTTTATTGCAATCTTTTGCTACCATGCTGCTAATACTTTGCAGGCACTTTATTGTTAGATTACAGCATTTCTATTTTTACTTCATTTCATTGCCATTCATAATGCATACTACATAATATATAATGGGACAAATCTCGATCTATTTCATCCGCAATTTAGTTTTTTTCATGTGAGTTATTGTACTTCTTTAAATTGTGGCCTGTCTACAGAATTTTTCAGTTAGGAAATCTGAACCTCCCACTCTAGAATGCATTCAAATGGCCAAAATTGCTACCTGATGCTGATTTACGGCCCCAAGAGCCCCTTGTCCTGCAGCCTGACCTGCGGGTCCACTTCCATACCCCGGCGCATAGCCCCCTTGACCCCCACCGCCTCCGACACCCGCGTAAGCTCCTGCTACACACAAAATTTGGGTGCAAAGATTTAGAAACGAATTTTGTAAACCCGCCAAACAAAATAACCAAAAAAATTCACTACCCACATGAGAAAATTGTGATGACGAAAACAGGGGACAAAATCATGATGCCTAAAAATTGCATTTTTGAAACACGTAAAAACAAACAAATTCGTCAAATATAATCTGTACACACAAACACGTGAAACTGATAGATTAAACTTTGGTATCAACTTTTGAACCCTTTTTATAGAATTGTTTCACAAAACGAAACTACATGGGGCTAAGATTTATACAGTTGGTTATAGGTAGAAACCTTACGCAAGCTATTGCATTGTTAGTTAGTTAGTTGCTAACTAACCAGCAAATTTTCAATGCTGGGTTGCAAACTAAACTAGGCTAAAAGTGCTCACAAGGAAAACTCATTTGTTTTCATTACAAGGGAACTTATCTTGCCATATTGTTTCCCTAAATCCATTGTTTTGGAAAGGAACTGTGGGGCACAAAAGATTTCCCATTTGCTTCGTTTTAGATAAGCAAATATTCAATTTATACTGCAGTGTGTGCCGAGCAGAGTTCTGCAAACTGAACATAAAATATATATGGGTTCTTCATTCTGACTCTGTCTGACTGCAAAATCATTATGAGATGCTGAATATATTCTTAAAACTTGAATTCTCCATTTGTTGTGACAAAACTGAGCTGTTTGGACAATGTTATAGAAATTCAAAGAAAACCTGAAAAATGGTACTGGGGGACCATTGGATTGTAAGTTTTTCCCATGTTATTCTCCATAAGGATTTTTGAAAAATGACTTTTCATGGTGGTGTCACATTTTCAATATCATTTGCATTGCGTGGTTTACAGTATAGTGTCGTACTTTTCCTAATAATTCATTTTTTTATTTTTGACAAAATTATTTACAAAAATGGATTTTATTTCATTCTAAAATGAAACCATTAGTCACATATTCTAAAAATTCCCCAAATGATGATCTAAGTATGCATGTAAATGATACTAGTTAGCTATAGTTGACGACACACGCGAATAGACTTACATATTGCGTAATGTTGTCATGATAAATTGCTGAATGTGATTTCGTGTGCTATCAATATAAGTGCAACACGCTACATCTTTTTTTCCTCGAGACATGCAAAGTAATTGTTTTTACACATTGTGTGGGCTGTTGTCAACTCGTGATAACAAAAGCACTGCAAATATAATGAATTCCTAAAAACCACTTTCCATTTTCCACATGCAAACAATGCACTCAAAAGACCGCAAAAAGAATGCTCAAATGACTTGTTTAGTAATATAAAGATGGAGACATAAATTTTCTTTGCTACATGCAGTCAGTCAGTAAATGCACTATGTGAATATTTGGATGCCAAAAATCACGCTCCTTTTGTGACCACTTACTTACTTAAATCATTATGTAAATGTATCCATAAATGTGCGTGTGGGAGTTTTATGTGCATTCACAGGGGATTCAATTTTTATGGATTTTGTCTTTTATTGGACTTATTGTCTGCAAATTGTTGATGAACTGCTACATTAGATTGTTATGCATAAAAAATCATAGGAATTTTCAACCATTTCAGCCGAAATCTTTCATTTTTATGCAACTTTATACTATTTGACACAAAATTTTCCAACACCGCAACTTGTTTTATTTCATAAACTCACTTCATTTTTATTTTTCTACCACTTTGTCATAAAAACAATGATTATACAGACGCTCAGTTCATATAATTACAGACTTTCGGGCCACCTATAGGGCAGATCATTAACTACCTTAATTAAATTCACGTCCCAAACTGGGTTCGAAATGCAGACCACGTAGCAATCCTTAGTTAGCAATTTATTTGGCCTACTCAAAATATCATATTGTTTCATTTTTGTACCATTACATATAATTAACACACACAATATTTAATGACTCGTTACAAAAATCAGTTCATGATAATTAGTTACTTGGTGACACTTAAATGCTGCATGTCATTCGCTCCACCACATCCAGTTACAGTAGTTAATAAAATCCATGCTTATCTAAAAACCATTGGTATACTAATTCTATATCATATTTCAGCTTTGGCATTCGTTAGTACATGGCATACTAACTATAATTAACGAACTACTAAAATTATTACTACCATGATCTGCCCTATAGTGTACTCACATGCTTATAGTTAAAATCAGCGATTATTAATTAATATTGGCAGCGTATTTAGATTTTCACAAAGCACGAGTGAAAATCTTCAAATCTCTAAAATGCACATATAAGGCACAACATTCATATAATACTCAATTTCTTTGGGCCAAATCCGAAGCTTTTCGAACTCGGGTCCCTAAAAGGCGGTTTTTGTTACCCAAAAGGCACTAAATTGCAAAATGTACGTCCGAAAAATTCAAAGTCATGGCAGTATTCAGTTTCTTCAGAATTACACATAGACCGGTCCCCCATCTTCATTGTAAGCGTCGTCGAAAAATCGTCGAAATGTGAACTCAAAGAATCCATGAAATTGATTTGATTCGAACATGGAAGACGGCGTATGATTATTATTGGACTCGTTGTGATTTTCTTCATCATCTCGATCACTATCACATGGGTCGAAATTCGAAGTGTCGGTTGGATGTTGAATCTTTGGTACGTATGGAGCGTCCGTCCGGCGTAGTCCTTCGTCGAAATCGATGGACGCAAAAAATGGGTGGCTCTGTCAAAAAGAACAAAAAAAAACGTCCAATTTCGTGATGAATCTTAATATTCCTTACGTAAACTATGCAAGTAAATTAAATTAAAAGTTTTTTTTAGAACAACTAATTAAAGCATACCGTTAATTCTTGTGCACCGCTTTTTCCCAGTCGTGTTGAATGGTCCGTACACAATTTTAATATGAGATCTGAAAAATATTCAATTGATTACTTAAAAATTTTCTATTCCGTGAATAAAACCTAGCGCTAGCCATTCAAGTTTCACAACAAACAAAAAGCCAGAAAATATACTCTACCTTTGGCTTCATTAGATAGATTAGCTTCATTGGGGATATTTAGCGTGCTAGACCAGTTGATCACTTTGAACTGTGTTTCAGCCGGAGTATTGGCCAAAAATGGCGGTTGGCCAACTAACATTTCATACAGAATCACACCAACAGACCTAAAACAATACAATCATTAATATAATTAACAATATTCCATTTTCATCACAAACATTAGATCCAAACAATATTCTTAAATCCAAAAAATTTAACTAATAACTTACCACCAATCACAGAGCTGGGTATAGCCGATTCGCATGAGCACCTCAGGAGCAATATAATTCGGAGTGCCCACCAGGGAATGAGCTAAACAACGTAAATGTTCCTTTTTCCTCCGTCTTTCTAGTAATGGCTTCTTATGATGATTTTGCTGCTGATGCTGTTGGTGAGCTTGCTGCTGTTGTTCTGAACAACCGTCACAAATTTGACTGCAAAAAGAGCAAAATTTGAATGAATAACCAATCCTTACCCGAAGAAAAACCAAAATTGCGAATAAATGGAGAAAGAATGACCCATGCAGAATGAAAAAAACCCTAATACAGACAAAGAAATTCCCCCAAAAAACTCAAATGCTCCCACTTACTAAGGCTTATTAGATTTTTGCAAGAGATCCTCACAATGGCAGACATAGTTATTTGGTGACTCTTGATAATACTTGGAATTATGAGTCCATCTGAATCCCGTACATAGTCCGAAATCGGTCAACTTTATATGACCATCTCGGTCGATCAAAATATTATCCGGTTTAATGTCACGATGAATGAAACCCATCTTATGAACTGATTCTACAGCCACCGTTAATTCTGAAATCAAAAAGACAAATCTCATTAAAATTCGTTCATCAACCCAAACCAAATAATAGTAGGTTCGATTATTTTACCCGCAATGTAGAATCTAGCTAAGGGCTCATCAAAAATGTCCTTCTTTATTAGCAAGCTCATCAAATCTCCACCGGGTATGTAATCCATTACAAAATATAGGTGATCCGCATCCTAAGAACCATCAAGCGTTTTAAATACACTCATTTTTGAAAACTTTGCTCTTTCAAGAGGATTCAATGCCAAATGCCTAGAATCATAAATTGTATGCTCACCTGAAATGAATAATATAACTTGACAACCCATTCATTATCAGCTTCAGCCAAAATATCTCGTTCAGCCTTCACATGAGCAACTTGATTTCGTCTCAAAACATCCGATTTTCGAAGCGTTTTCATTGCATACAAATGTTGAGTGTCCACTTTTCGAACCAAGGCTACTTCTCCGAATGCACCTACTCCGATTGTTCGAATATGTTTGAACATTGACTTTTCCATTTTTGCTCGTTTTAACCTGAAAATAAAAATACAAATATAGTCAGAAATCAATATTTACTGAGTTCCTGAGTACAGTTTTACAATACCGAGCTGCCATTATTACTTACCTAATGTAATTCGACTCCTTTTGACTGAGCATCTTCCTCATTTGAGTTTGAGCTTCCTCACTCAATCCTATCTTCGTCATTTCTGATTCTAGTTGCATTCGTCTATGCAATCTCTCTTGATGAGACTTTATCACATTTTCTACATGTTGCTCCATGAAGAATTTAAAAGCTTGTGGAGAATAAATTCGGACCTGAAAGTTTTTACAAGATCATCAACATCAATGTAACATCGAAACACCTAAATTTTGTAACTTAGATTATAAAGCAGTGAACAATGCTGCCTATGCTGCTTAAAATATCTAAAAATTGCAAAGCTTAGATTTTATAAATGCAACTCCTTGATTGTCGCTTATTAGACTGAAACTTTGGGAAAAAATGTCACAATATGCTTCAAAAATATTAGCGTACAGTGCAAAAACTTCAAAACATCAGCTTTTGTAGGAAAAGTATAGTGAATCGAGATTCATTGTTGAGATTTTCGAAATTTCTATTTCTAATGCCTAACACTCTTATCGATTTCTCAATTTCGACCCCTATCGCCTCTATGTGATTTTTTCTACTTTAATTCTGGTATGAGTTTCAACTTGAGCGCTGAGAGCTAATATTTTTTCATTTACCTCTCAGGTGAATGAGTTATTTTTCAGAGTTTCAGCTAAAGAAAGCTACAAATAGGTTAAGAATAAACATTGTAACACATTGACAAATTTCCTTGCTTTGATTCTAAAATCTACAGGAATGAAAACATACCCTTTAAATTCTGAAATACTAAAAAACCCCATAGCTTCTGTTTTCATAATAAGAAGCACTTGCATGGTAAGTAACATTCTTTGAATGGAAAAATGGATGAAAATCTCACCCCAAATGTCTCCAAAAATGGCAAAATGCTCACCTTTGACTCGAATCGTTCTTCCTCTTTCTCCCGAGACCATTTCTTCCTTTCAGGGATCGGACTCTCGTGTGTATGGATTCTCGCCTCTGTAGAATTCCCCTGAACTTGATTCCCATTACTCACCGCTTTGGACTTGGACCCATTCGTCACACTACTATTACCATTGCCATTCTCGACGACAGGGATGCCCAACTTGTTGTTACCATTGGCAGCAATATCACCATTCATATTGCCCGCAGTAGATTTCGACTTGCGGTTCAAATTCTTAAAACTTTCCTCCCTCTTGTTCTTATTTGCCCCACTATTATTACTATTACTTGACTTGACTTGTTGGGCCCCAGCCGCTACAGGGGATGGATAAGGAATATACTTTTTTCCCCCGGGTTCTAATGATGTACTAAACTTACTACTATCACTATTATTGAACCCACTGGCAAAAAGTAATTGTTTGATACTATTTGTCACACTGTTCACTTCCGGCGGATCAATATTGTTATTCCCCCCATTATTATTTTCCACCTTGTCCACAATGATCACTTCTTTAGCCAAGCTATTCAAAATGTTGTTTCCTTTTGGCGCCGTCATTTCTTCAGTATTCGTTACTTGTTGCACAGGAGATGAACGAATCGGGGGTGTAGGATTTTGGTTTTGAACAATGTATCCAGTAGCCGGATCGAAACTTTTGCGATTGTAGATTGTAGTTGGACTGGGGGATGACGAAGTATATTTCGGGGGATATGGTGGAGCTGCTGTTACTCCGTACGTAGCACTGTTTTTCTTAGGAGGTAAAGGTGGAGGGGAAATATGGGGGGAAGGATTTGGTACAGGAACAGGACTGGGGGTACTACTGTAAGGTGGCGGCGGATGGATTGATAAGGCTGTTTGCAGAATAGGTTTAGTGACTGCGGTACTTTTACTAATTAGGGTGGGCTTCTTTGTCAGCGGAGGGCCAGATGGACTGGGCGTAGAGTTGGAGTTTGGTGGCAGATTATTTGTTAGGTTGGAAGGAGGAGGATTTGAGGTAGAATTTTGGGCCATGAAAAGTTGACTTGTGGGAGAATTAGAGGAAGAAGAAGAGGGAGAGGAGGGGGTATCGATCCGACGCAGCAGTTGTTGCACGTTTGGTGGAACTGAAAGTAAAATAAAACACAATAGCTATAGTTAACTAGTTACTAAATTGGGGTGGAAACATGCAGTAGCAGTGACATTACTGTACCTTGGCTAGGAACAAAAGGATACTGCTGAGCCCTATACTCGATTCCACCCGCTCTACTTTGCTGCGGCAAAGGTAGTTGACTGTTTTGAACTGTGGCTGGGGAGTATCTATGGGAGGGGGATGAAGACGAGGATGAAATAGCTCCTCCATTGCTGTTATTCTGCAGTTGAGTGGGTGAAGGGGATGAATGGTGATTATTTATGTGATTTAAATAGTGATGACTATATTGGGGTTGATGTGGAGGAGGGGGTGGAGCCAGTCTTGAGCTTGGAGGAATTTCATTGTTTGACGAGAGGGATGAAACTCCAGGGGAAGTTGATCCTGATTCTGCGGTTGCGAAAGGCTGCAGCGAATTTCTAAAATGAGGAAATATTGTGATCGATTACTATTTGGAACGGTTTTTTGTACATTGATTTATAACTGGTAACTCGTAACAAGGCTACAAATTGCATTTTGTTCCAAATATTTAGAAAATTATAGTTTAAAGTCAGAGCGCATTAGGAAAATGTCTTTGCATTGCCATTTGTCCAGCACTCAACATTATCTTGGCTCAAAGGTCCAATCGAAATAGATTTGTTTGCTTTGCGGGGTTGAATGTATAGAAAACTCACCGAATTTCTTGTAGTGCTTTTTGATGGTAAGAACTACGTGGGGGACGTGGGCCACTCATTATTTTTACACGGGGGGAATATACATTTCAGTAGGTTTAACTGTTGCAGCTGCAGTTTTCCACGGGCGCATCCATTGCAAGGCAACTTGGACTACATTTTGAAGTTGATTGTTTTTGATCAATTGGGCGACAGCTCAGATATTAACTTTATTGCTTGGGCTCCGGAATCAGTATCTAAATATAAAATTACATATTATTATGTGATTTGACAGTTTAAGCACCGTTAAATAATCGTTTGTTGACAATAGTGAATCATTTTACTTGCGAAATGATAAAAATCTTGATACGCGCGTCTGAAAAATGAACAGAAGGAAGTAAAAGAGTAGACAGTTCGTTGATTTGGTTGAATCGATGAGGTTTAAACTGATAGTTTTAACGAATCCGAAAGCAAATATTGTAATATTTGGATTTAAAAACCTAAGATTTCTAAAACTTATTAAAATCTTGTTATCTCTTATATAAAAGGGACAAGAAAAACTTGCCTAGCTATACCTATAACGGAGATCACGAATTTCCTATAAGGAAGGTCAGACATTCCATTCTGATGACGTTGCTCCAAGCACAAAGATTCAGAGGATGGGCTGCACAGAAACTATTTTATGTTTATACTAATTTAATTACAACTCAAAAATATGATAAATATTAAATTCCATAAATTGCACATAAATATTTGTGCAAAACTAATATCATTCATTTTTTCAGTAGTTTAGATTTATATGTACAACTTAAAGATTGAAATTCACTACGATTTCAGTTTTGAAAGCAATGGAAAAATTGTCCAATAAATTTTTTATTAAAATTCCTAATTATAAACGATCAAAATACAAACCTAATAAATACAAAGTTTTTTATTTGTCAAAAAAAATCAAAATACAATAAAACACTCTATTTTAGTACTATCAAAAATACGGGTTTACGATTTCATCTCATGATTTCCAGAAGCATTAGTTAAATGAATTTACTTTCAATTGTATGTTTAAGCATCTCGAAAAATTATTTCAATGTCCATACACTTTTAATTTATGTGTATTTATCATTTTAATCTGGAAAAATATCTTCAAAGGTTTTAAACCGCGGGGTGAGCGTTTAGTTTTGTAAATTTTAAGCATCTCTCTACAACACTATTTATGAGTGGCCCAATATAACATCTGCTAAATGCAGCACATGAATTTTTATGCAACACAAAGCATCGGCTGCATATATGTAAAAACCAAAGGAAAAGCATTTTTACTTACTCACTTATAGTTACTTACTAACTTTTCAAAGCATACAAAATTCCATATGCATTCACTCTATGGGTCAACAATAATTCATTGGGGAGGAAAAATTTTGTTATCGACGTTGGACTACTACATTCAACAAGTGGCTGAAATTAATTAATAATTTATGAAAAATGCATGCACCTCAAATTTTAGACAATAATAGTCACACCTTGTTGTGAATTTGATTTGAAATATTCGAAATGCAATGATTTACCCCGAAATTTTAAGTTTTCCTGGTGCATATTCAACAGGTGGTTAAAATTTCAATCTTAAATCTACTTCCCGTTGTTTCTTGGTCTTAGAACACCAGTGCAGCTAAATAAAAACAAAATAGTTAAGTAAATTCATTCATGGCTTGAAAAATACACTAGTTTCCCCCAAAAAAATTTGAAACATATCTTCATGCAAAACTTTTGTACAGACTCCAATCAAATTACCTTCTTGATGGCACCATTAAAAAACCTTACTTAAATACATCCTAATTAGCATAATTTCCGCACAATAAGAAAACATTTAATCTGAAACTTAAAGCCAGAAGTTATTTTTTTTTACCTACGTTCCAAATTGACTGGCAATTACAATTTTTAACTGAAATTCATTCATGTATCATTGAAAACAACTGAAATTTTATATTCTACGGGCGTCGGCGATTTCACAACAAACTAAAAATGTCAATGTATCGTTAACAATGTAAATCATCCTCCTGTGTTCTTTTCTTATCTTTTTTCATTGTGTACTCAATTGAATCATGCACTAAATATGGCGTGCTAGTACTTTACTTACTTATTATATTGCTTATATATGCTACTCTTATTATTCGCTCGTGGTTTGGTTTAGTTTGGAGGTTTCTGCTGGTATAAACTTTTAGTCATAGACAAGTCACATACTCATTCAGCTGAGCTGCCAAAAACTCTCACTTGTTCACACCTTTTAGTTGTGCGTACCTAAAAATTAAATTTTGTTCTTTCAAAGCGGTTTCTATTTCCAAGATCTTAATTATATGTGGTAAGTTTAGTTAGCCAGTGTCAATAGTTATCGATACATACGAAAAATTTTACTTATTTGACGCCGATTTGACACATTGTAGGTAATTCAAGCAAAAAGCTGAAAGTGGGACAATTTTGCAATAGTTTATAACAACAACTAAAAGACTAAATATTTTTGAAGATGGATGAAGAAACTAATGGAACGGGCGAAGTTCCGGAAATTGAACTCATTATCAAGGTAAGTTATGTAGTTTACTTAAGAATGTTTAAGTTCGGGCAAAGGTCTTTGAATAAAAAAGGCGTCAATCGATTGTAGCACTTTGCAGCCACTCGACTCATTTTTTAAACTATTTCATATGTACTTCAATTAAGAGTTTGTAGATTAACTATTCGAAATGTAGAATTGGATGTTTCGGCCTCTTAAATTGCGAGGTTTGATTTGTCGACCGCGCAACACATTTATTAATATGGAATAATCTTTTTTCGTACTATTGACCATATATGCTCCATTGTTAGTTACTAATCGTTCCCCAAATGCTCGTTTGCAATAAAATATGGGAAGGTTAAACGTCACACAGTAATTCAATCCAAGGGATTGTGCGTACATTATTCCTCAATAAATATCTCAGTATCAGTAAATTAGATTGGATTATATCTTATTTGTATGTCCGACTGTCCACATTTTTTTACTGATAAAATCTTGTAATTGTAAAACTCGATTGATGAATATTTTTGCCCGAAAACCACACATAAGGCAATGCTTATCATTTGTAAACAGTGATGGTATTCCGGGTGATTCTGATGGCAATTAAATATAAAGTTGATAAGCCAACTATTCGTCATAAATAACTATACTTCCCCTGATTTTAACCACGTTGATAGATAGGATTCAAAAAAGATTTTCGCTGATGTTGAAGATTATATGCAGTGTTGCAAATTCAAAGTACTTGAAAAACGGGTCAACCTTTTTTAAGGTGTTTTCATCTAAAAGAGTATAACGTCATATACAGCTAAAATAATCCACATCATTTCATATCCTGGCAACAATTTCATACAGTCAGTGTGCATTTGCTAATTCTTAATAATAGTTATATGACGAATTGAATTGCTCATGGGATTTTTTGAATAAATGTATGATTGCATAGGTAAATAAATTTATGCCCAGTCATGTGCATTTACCCAAGCGTACTTAAAATAAAAGATTAGTACTAGCTATATACTGTACTTACGCAATTGGAAAAGAACTTAGCAAAAAATATCTTGTTTGTTATATTCCCATGTTAAATTGTGTCTAAAAAGATCCTTTTTAGTTGGCACCAAATGTGTCCTATGGCACAAATATTTATAGCCCCGTATAAAAGTAATCTGCGCTTAATGGATGAGCCATATGCCTCAAAAACTTTCTGTGTTAAACAAGTTTTAGTTGCAGAATATGACAGATTTTGCAAAAATTGTATGAACAAAATGTCTCTTCAAGTTTTATCACAAATTGTTGCAATACCATCTTTTCATTTCATGATGAGCTAATTAGAGTTAGAGTTACAACGGAACACGCGTATTACACGCACGAGCTACAAGTCTCAAAGGACTTTTTCCCATTACCCGTAGTTGGCAGTTAATCTGCCAAGTCAAATCTTTGAGTAAACAAGGTCCCATTATCATACTAACTAAACTTGTTAAAAACATTTATGTGCATTAGATTTGTTTGTTTTTCTCATTAGAATTGAGTAGCTGGTGGTTGCTAGCATTTGTTAGTTAAGAAATCATGCATTCTATCTGATGGCAATTGTTTTAGTATATATACAGCCACATTTAAGATTTAAAAAACATTGAAATGATCTTATTGATTACCAAATCGATATTATAGGCGTCTACAATTGATGGACGAAGAAAAGGTGCCTGTCTGTTTTGCCAAGAGTACTTTATGGATTTGTACTTACTTGCAGAATTGAAAACTATATCTTTAAAGGGTAAGCAATAATTTATTTTAAACGATACTAATCGTATTACATAAAATTGCATGTTAAGTGAATGTATGTTTTTGTCGTTTTAGTGACAACTGTAGATATGCAGAAACCACCTCCAGATTTTCGGTCAAACTTTGAAGGTAAATTACCTACGGAAAAAAATGTGTACATGTTTGAGAAATCTGAAAGTAACGAAAATATTTTCAATTTTTAGCAACACCACCTCCAATTTTGATTGATGGGGGATTGGCAGTCTTGGAAAATGAAAAAATTGA
>Ga0210040_10002723_pt1 | contig 24628 bp, 21 predicted proteins | sample CryGeyCG12114_NA_FD_185462 | JGI IMG/M metagenome (GOLD analysis project Ga0210040, IMG submission 185462) | Groundwater microbial communities from aquifer - Crystal Geyser CG19_WC_8/21/14_NA (SPAdes) (version 2) | ecosystem: Environmental > Aquatic > Deep subsurface > Groundwater | place: USA... | reverse complement strand
TCTTGTCTGAAGTCATCTAGACAGCATTCTGGCTTCTCTCTTGGCAAACGGAATTTTGGCACAGCTCTGGAAAAAAATTAAAAATAGAAGAACAACAACAAGTTTTGACTTTGGTCACAATAAGTTATAAATGTCTACAAAAATTACAAGGTCAGTTTCAAAGTTTACGAAAATTTTCGTGTGCATAGTATGTAAAGCAATCAGGAAAAGCGAATGGCAAAATCATAAATTTACAATGTTTCAAATAAAACCTGGGAATTATCAAAATATTTCCAAATGGCATTGGTTTATGAAGCTATTTTTTGTAGCATAGGATGCAAAGCATTGGAAAATCTCATAGTTTACATTCTAAAGCACTTAAAAAGTTCATAATAGTTTACATACATTCTAAAGCACTGAAAAAGTTCTATAGTTTACATTCTAAAGCATTAAACATTTCAAAGTTTGGATTCCAAAACACTGAAATTTCGAACATAAAAAATATTGCAAATGGTCAACTTTTTATCCTTCCAATCATAATTTAAATGAAAATGTATTTTTAACATACTCGCAACATGGCGGACATCTAGCAGGCCGATCGCATGGATTGTCCGTGCGGCCCACAGCATCTATCAAAGGATCCCTCCGAACACCAGTAGCCCGTGGAAAAGGGACCCATGTCCTACTACAAGTACATGCCAAAGGACATCCTGCAGTCGGATTGTATCCTTCCATTCTAAGATTTTGAAAAGTTAAAAAAAAAACACGAAATAGATTGAAAAAGGTTAAATCCTTCAAAACATTCCAAATAAGCGATATGCATAAATTGTCTGGTTGATTGATTCCCAGTCATTGGAATCCCATAGCAGCGGAAATACTATGGATTTTATGAATGAGCCAAGTGATTGTGAATGAAAGATAAAATCCAACGGAAATGGAGAGGGGAACTTTTTTACGTGCAAAAGGTGCACTTGACTGGGTACTTAGGTTAGTTAAGTAGACAGGTGGAATTTTTTTGTGCACACACTTAATGTCCCTATCTATGTAGCCCACAAACTAAAACTCATAGATGTTTGTGTATACAACTGCTATATATTAGCACAAAGTACATATGAATGTATTGGTTATCATTTTTGCCATACCGCATTATGTGTGTTAGATTCTAATTCTAAAGGATTGAAAAAGTTTTCCCAGCAGATTCTATAGGACATTGAAAATTTCTTCATTCAGATTACAAAGAATTCTTGCAAAAGTTTTGCCTTTAGATTTTACAGAGCATTGAAAATTTCTTCATTTAGATTCTATCTAATGGCGAAAAAAGTTGCTCCAGATTCTAGAAAATGGAATCATTTCTTCACTCTGTTTCTAATACAGCCACAAATTTGGTTCTTTAGATGCCAAAGCGCAACAAAATCTAGATTTAGTTAAACTATCACATTTTAACTATTGAAAAATATCTTCCCCGGATTCTAAAACACGCAACCCACTTGCATTCTAAAGCAGCAAAAAAATCTCATACATTTTTTCACATTGCTACTCTAAATAAATCATAAATTCAAATAATCAAAACAAAAACAATGCATATTCCTAAGCATGTGACAATAGCATAATATAATTTCCCTTTCATTTGAACTCACACTGACTGACTGACTGCACAAGGGTTGTATTTGAGTTTTGGCAAATATAACAAACAAACAGCTGTGCATTGTAAGCATTCAGTCAGAATACGTTATCCAGGTAAAAGGGATGATGATGATGATGATCAGTACAATTGGTAAGGTAAAGGGTGGTCAACAGTTGGTGCATGGAATTTCTACCGTACTTTATTATCCAACAACGGACCATTCTTACATTATATGCATTGACCGTACATTGTAGAATAAAAGCTAGGGTAGATAACCTGAAAAAAAAATATTAGGAACAACTCCTCATTAAGGTGTGACTTTGCGTAATCCAGATTTTTCATTTTATGCGTCCATCAGGTTTCCCCAATATATAGTAGCTACCATACTCTGAGTTTATCGCAATCGAACGAATTTCGAGTTTTTGAATTCGAAAGACGGTTTTATCCCCTTAAACACGGTTTTAACTACTATACTATTATCTTCACAGTCAAACAATCAGACACATGCATAGCAAGTAGTAACTAACTAACTATAACTAAAGGAGCTTCACACGCGAACACTCTCCCTGCTAACTTATAACATGGGGTAGACTCACTCACTCATGTTGGCTCAAAAGAGGGGTCTTCCCAAAAAATGCATGTCTCAGGTAACTATAACTAACTAACCAACAAAACATAAGCTCAGGAGCACACATTCACAATAGTAATACTTACCTGTACATAGTGAGTGAGTGAGTAGGAACTACATACTGTGTATACATTATATAGTTAGTTAGTGTTAGTTACGAACTCCAACTGCCATCCAAATAATAATCATGAGCCGGATGAAAAAACTCGTAAGCCGTAAATCAATAGTCAATATCACATGGTTTTGCATTTGAATTGGGTGGATTATGCAAGTAAAAGTGTAAATTTTGATTAGTTGGGGCAATTAGGAGGAAAAATTGATGTTTTTGAGTCAAAACTCTGATTTTTAGATTCCTTCAACAATAGTAATATAGATTTTTATTAATGCTAAAAACTGAATGTTCCAATGCATTTCTTACTAGGTATTTTTTATGGGTGAAAGAATGAGTTTAATAGAGATTTTTCACCGATTCTAAAGAATATTTTGCGAAAGCTTTAATTTGATCTACAGCGGTGCCACTGACTGACTGACTATACAGTAAACCAATGTTACTCTTCTCCATGCAATGGACTTATTGAGTGAAGCAACGACCCAACATCTTAAACAACTGTCAGTTAGCTATAGTAACTTCACTTGCCAACATTATTTCACGTTTTCATCATTTTGTACGTTTTTCACCAAAAAGTGCACTAGTTATCTGTAGGATTCCGAATTCTGAGAGAAATTCAAATGTGATTTGTGATATATTGTGGTTTCTTTCTGTGCGCAAAATCATTGCAGTGAATTTATATCTAGTGACATTCATATTTTACGTCAGTCTCGTTTTGTCATCCGTTCACAATGGGACTTGTTTAGGTTTGTTTATTGCATATTTTGGGGATTTTGAGTTCGTTTTAGTTTAAAAAGGAAGATAATTTTTACAGATATAGTAAACAAAAACTATTTATGTACCAAAAATCATAAAAAACTGGCAAATTTTAGCTAAAAATCTCTAAAATTGTCCATAATTGCAACGAATGCATGACTTATAAAAGCTATCATGAATTTATTCTTTACGGAATATATTTAGTAATGACATGAGGTATCCAAAGCATCGTCCATTGTGAACTGGCAAAACTTGACAAATTTCATAATTTACAGAAAAACCCGTGTTCCATGGCGGGAGACCAAATTTTCCATAATGTTACATAGACTAATAACCTGTGGTCCAAAAATGTACGCAAGGACTACGAATATAAAGATCCCATGGATTCTAATCTGGGCAGTAGTATTCTGTTTTACTGTGCAAAATGTGACACCTCAATTAGGTGGACTAATCACCCGGCCCGTCATTTTGGATAGAACCGATGTGCCTTACTTTGTACGGAATGATGTGATTATTGCCCACTCCGGTGAACTCATTTTAAAGCCGGGAGTTAAATTACATTTCTCGCCTACATTTGGGATCACCGTTTTCGGAAAGCTTTATGCTGAGGTAAGAAAACTTTAAAATTTTCCGCTTAAAAGAGTATTTTTCTTCAAAAACTCCATATATTTGTAAAAACGCTATGATCATCTAAAACCAAACCAATTGAAATGCATACAAATTGCTTTTTTTTTGCTAACCAACCGTACCTGAGAAAATTGCATTTTTCATTAAAAAAATCAGTTCAACGAATCCTAAACTGTTCCAGTTGAACGGTCAATTTTTTCACTTCAATTTGTGGTCAGCCATTTTGACCACATTATTGGACCCATTAGCAATCATAATTGGTCATCACATTTCCAACTTTTGATGACAAATGCTGAGCAATTTTAATTGTTATTGGTCAATAGGTGAGTCACAAGGTGAATAATTAATTTATTCCAAAATGGATGCATGTGTGCTCTGCAATTTTACTTTCATGCGGAACCGGTTTTTTAGCAAATACATCTTTGCTCAAGGTAAAAGGTTTCCCACGAAAATCTCTGGATCTTATACTTAAATGGGCCTATGATAGATTTGACAAAAAACTGGGATAAAAAAAGCATAAGATTGTGTAACATAGGCAAATGGCGGTCAAAAAGTTGAATTTTATCTTATCTACCTCATGCTATAATATTTTTGAGGTCAGGTTAGATATTTAACCGATTCATATAGGACTGGATAATGTGTAAATTGAAGCAGAATTTGAAGCAAACAATTTTTCTGATTTTTTGCATTCAGAAATCTATTAGATTCACTCATATTAGACCACAAACCTATTTCAAAGGATGAAAATTTAATTAATTTCGCTATCCCACAGATTTGTGTGGTATTCACACCTATTGAGAATAGTAAATTCGTACCACATGGTGAGATTTACCCGAATTTCAACTTTTGTTTACTTCTGGGACAAAAAAAGCAATTCCCAGAATTCATTTGGTCAGTCACTGACTTCACTAGCTCACATGACTCACTTTGACCAATGATAAAAAATTCGTGGCTTTCATCCCATACAAAGTTGTATATTCGTAATGATATCAAAGCTATGAACTTTTATTTTCTCTTCTCAAAAAAGTTCCCGGCCCAATTTACTTGCGTTATATATCCGATGGTGTGATGACAAAGCTACGAACTTAATAATGCATTTGTCACAGGTGGAGTATAGGATTTGTGTGGTTAAAAAATACCTGGCTTTTATTGCACGCGAATATGGATCTGTATAATGTTATCAAAGCTACGAACTTTTGCCTTGCATAGGTAGTTAGGTAGGTAGGTATGATTTCCGGTTGCAAAATATACCGTACGTTATGGTGCGTATGAGTGAGTAAGCTTTGGAAAATTTAGGATAGACGGATTGTATCTAAAGTTGAAATTGAAATTTTTTACAGAAATTTATTTTTGCTTCTAACCATGTTATCCTTAAATCTTCTATCAGCACTGAGTGAACATGTTTGATCAAAAAATATGTTCCCTGGCGCCAAACTAACTAAATTATTTTAAAGCCGTGTGATTCAAACAATGCTCAAATTAGACACGCAACACATTTTATTTGTTGACAAGAATATAAAATGAAATCTCAGCACTTTATTATCGTGTTTACATTTTTTCTCATGAGCCATCGTAATTTTACTAGCTCATGATGTCAAATAGCATTAGCGTCAAATTTTCATCTTACAATGTCACATAACTTCAAAGTTTACCTGCTTTCGTTAAAAACTTTAACTTTTTTTCCCAAATATCGCCTGACAATTTTAATTTGTTAGTTGCAAATGATTTGTATTCAAACTTCTAGTTTTTGGATTCCCTTGATACGCATATTTACATCCCTTTAGCCCATTTGTCACGCCGTATGGCCCATTGTTTCTTTGTTACATGGCACAATATTGCCCAAGACATTAAAATCTGTTTTCGTGATTCCTGCTACACAAAATGAATCTCTAAAGAAATGCCGTTTGCTCAAAACATTAAGTCAAGTTAGTAGAGCATAACTTAACAATGTAACATTCCATAGGCCCACAAAAATAGCATTGCAAGTGTTACGCCACACCAAAATACCAACAATATAATGCAATAGCAATTTCTGTATAGTATTCTGTGTACAGAAATCTTACAATGGAAGCCTAATGGTCCAAGAAAAACACAGCCAGTCTGTATCATCATGTCACCTGCATTGCTGAGAATACACCAGTGGCACAAATAATTAGTATAATTTGAATCTAACGGGTGAACAGGATTCATAAGACACCTTTAATTAGACATTCTTAACCGTCCCTAATTACTGGCCCCAGGTAGATTTTCCCTGTATGGTTAAAAAACGTGTAGCGATAATGTACTTTAGAATCCTTCATTGCAATTTTCATGATGTAGTTGGTCGTACAAATGTAAATGCAAGTTAGATTGCACAAAATTACATAGTAGTTTTGCATATACACGGAAATCACTATTTGTTTTGCTTATCACACACAAAACGGCATCAAAAGTCCATTTTTTCCTACCTGATAAGATTTGGATTGAATCACTCATATTCCTGTTCCAGTGAATTTCTTGCCTTAAAAAGTTCATGGCTTTGATATATGCAAGTTTTATATGTCTCTTATATATTTTGGGCCATGAACTTTTTGAATGTGCTTGCAAAAAGTTCGTAGCTTTCAATGTACAGACTGTATCCATGTAAGTATTGTGTTTTGGGCCATGAACTTTTCAAGTGGTTCGAATGATTCATTGTAGGAAGGAAGTAAGTTAAATTTTGGTTTGCAATGAGTTTAGGAATGTTTCTGTTGTAATTCTAGCGTAGACTTGATTTGATTTCCATTGTAAGTCTGCATGTATATACGCAATAAATTTTATTTCCACGGGGAACGTGATGAAATTGACATTTTATGTGTAGACTTTAGAAGCTGCCGTTGAAAACTGTAATTTGCTGTCAAATTACAGTCCAAGGGTTGTTTGCGCATCATAATTATAGCAGGAGGGGCATTTATTTCATCCCTTTGTTTATTGGAGATGGTATGTGCTTGAAACCAGATCATAATTGTTTTCACTTGACTAGTAAGTTTGCTAGAAAAGAGTTTTGTGTAAAAACACAATACAAGTTTGATACGAAACGGAACTTACGAACCAAAAAAAAATTGCGTATGTTCAAACAGAATAGTAATAATTAGGATACACGTGTACATTCATTTTCAAGCCCACAAAATTCCTCATTTATGTCAAAAGAAATCAACCTTTTATTCATTTATCTTGCAAAGTTACGACTGAAATTGCAAATGTTTCAAAATACGATAAAATGTCAAGGGGGGACCATTAGATTGTTAACTTTTCCCATGTTATTTCCCATAAGGATTTTTCAAAAATCCATTTTCACCCCATATGCGGATAATACACAGCTAAAGTTTCAGAAGGCATTGTTAATATTCTTCGTGACACTGAAAAATGCTCGAAGGATCAACATTTTAAACTAGCCAAGAGATGTTGGCAATAAAATGCGTACAATGAACATTTCTCTCGGTGTCATTATTATTACAATGCAATAAAATATGAGAATTTTGGGCTCTAACAATGTCTCATTGTACAGAGGTCGTAAACTAACTTTTTCACAGTTCATTTGCTGTATAGGGAAAAAATTCTCATCTTATTTTCCCAAACATTTAAAATTGCCATCATCATGACAAAAGAGATCTCAAAAATGTATCATCATTGTCCGCTGCTCATTCTTGAGGAATGAAATGGAGCTGAAAAAATCTCATTCATTTATTCAGCCATGCATTCTAACTAACTATAGCATTTTACAATAGAAATTATTTTCACTGTGGTATTCTCTAGGCTAGCTACATACAAGTAAATGTGTAAATTTTTAGCTCTATATACTCAACAAGCCTCTAGTTGACTTTTCGCAAGGGCAATGTCAGATATTTTTAATATTTCCGCTACGATTTGTTATCTTACCATGGAATGTAGGAAGAAACTAATATAAATGTATATAGTATATCTATTTCTATGGAAGGAACACATAGGCGCAGTGATATTTGCAAACCTTGAATCCTTCATGTAAAGCAAAGGAATTCAATTGCGGTGTCGAGTGAAAGTTGCTTAACATTCAAATCTAATTTATTCACAAGGGAATGATTTGTAGTTAGTTAGTTACTTTCAAAGAGCAAATTATTTCTACATGGTGAGTTACTTAGTTAGAAATAATAATGGTTTCGACTTTCTATTCATCACTGAATGAAAAATTGACACTTGTTCAAGTCTATCACAAACCAAACGATATGTATAAGTTTTAGATACATTTTTATTGATAACTTAAAAACTATACAACTCATTGAAATCTATTGGTATTGATTTTGAAGCTACGAGCATTTTGCATATATTGCAACAAAAATCAACATTCTATCTAAATTTCTTCAAAAGTTACAATTGATTAAGTAAACTGCACAAAATCATCAGAAACTATAAGGGGGTATCATTAGATTCCAAATTTTTTCCATGTTATTTGCCATAAGGATTTCTGAGAATTATGCAAAACGGCCATAATATTAGCTAGCTTGTTAGCTAGTGCTGTCTAACTCTAACTAACTAACTATATATGCTTTCATTTAGTTAGTTAGCAAAGTCAGTTCGTATTCCGTTAGATAGTAAAGTTAGAATTGCATAGAGATAAGACACGGTGTGAGAAGCGTGCTTCCTTTTTTATCGCACCAAAGCAATGCTCCGTACAAAGGTGGGAGAATTAACAGTAAACTGGGTATACGAAAAAAAACATCCTGCAACATTTAGTTGGTTGGCTTTAGATAAGGGAAAACGTGAGCGGAGACTTTGGTAGATTGCACAAAACATAGGGAGTGGATAGTTAGTTAGTTAGTTAAAATGGGTTCGACATTTAGTCAGTCAGTATATAAAAAAATCCCCCTGAAATTGCATTTTTCGGAAACTAACATGGGAAATATTCATTACTATGTAACTTTACACCTCTTTGAGATACAACGATGATTTTGGTCTCCTTATTTAGAAAATTTTCTTAGCTTTGCAATGAATCCAAAAACATGCAAGTTTTAGCAAATAATCTCATGAAATAGTATTGGAAAACTGCCATTAGAGCAGAATGACTTTTTAATTTTTTCAAAAATTCTATGCAAAACATCCTCCCTATAAATTGGTGTGAAATTAGTAACAGTGTGTTTGCATGTACACAGAGATTTTGCATAGTTCTCCTTTAAAGGGAAGAATACATAATCATTAAAAAGTAGTACAGCAGAACGTTAGTTAGTTACTCCGTAGTATGTAATTACATGGAGACTCATTTTTTTTGCACATGAGGCCGTTTAAACATGTGACTGCTTAAAAAGACCGCAAAAAAACAACTAAAGGTTTTAAAAAGCAAAAAAAGTGTATGTTTTTATTCAATTGTTTTCTTATATAGTTGTAAATATAGTTAGCATTGACTTAAGTTGGTGTTAACAAACTATAACAAACGAAATTATGAACTGGACTACCAGTAGATAATTTTTTACAATGGATGATTCCAACTGCGCTTTCAGCCATAGCAATATGATTTAGTTAGCCAGTAGTAAGAATATATGAACTCTTTTGCACCAACTAGAGTTGGTTGGTATTGTAAGTTTTAAAGAAAAATGAACTTCATGCTTTGCGAACCGTACTTCCGCTTTTTTCGTCATTTGTCAAAATATTCTCAAGTCTAGTTCAAAACTTTGCACACTATTGTAGACGGATGCCAAGTTTTAGAGTTGTGTATGATTTTCTTACGTATTGGGGAAAAATTGACAATTTTGGCTACATTTGAATCAGATGGAAATGAGTTTGTCTCCAAAAGTCATTAGGCTAATGTAGAAAGCAATTTCCTTATGCTAACCTGTTGCGGAGCACAAAAGTTTGCATTTTCCATTCACTTTGGCATTGCGTAGCGTATGTATTGTGTTGTATAGTTTTCTTTGAATCCTGCTTTTCACTGTTTAGATTTGAAAGCGGTTTTTTTGTAGGCGACAAAAGGTTTATTTCTCTAATGATTCACACCTGGTAAAATGTATTGCCAATTATGTTAATTACTTTGGAAAGGGGAGATTTTTATCAGTATTTTAATTTTAATTGAGAGCTTCCTTTTTGAAGTCTACGCATTGGAATATTTGATGTTTTAGGATCGAAGCAGCAAAAACTTACAGAAGGATTCGATGCATTAAGTTTGCTCAATGCTCAAAAATTAATTTGTTAACGCTTTAGAATCCGAAAAATCGAATTTGTTAACACTTAAGAATCCAAAAAATCAAATTTTTTAACGCTTAAGAATCCAAAAATCAAATTTACTAACGCTTTATCATCCTAAAAATCAAAATTTTTGACCCATTAGAATCCAAAAACTCAAATTTGTTAACGCTTTAGAATCCAAAACTCTTCAATGCGTTGAAATCTAAAGGACAAAATGTTCAATTCCTTAAAACCCACGCATAGCCTTAAATTATGGTGCCGTAAGTAGCATCTCGGCAATGGAATTTTCCAATATTTTTTGCAAAACTCTATTTCCTCACATGGAATACATTTTCAGCATGCTATTGCAAGTAAGTAAGCAAGTAAAAGTTCACACCACATTGTAAAAGAAAACGGTAGAATCAATAATCTAATGGGGACAGAGTGGTCACGAAATTTCATGTTAAACTACACAAAAATAATATGATCGTGATTTCATCTTCGTGCAAATTAAATATACTTTTGTAGTTAGCAATCATAATGTTCTCAATGCACTCTATTTGCGTTTCAATTTATCATTTAGTCAAATTCTCGGTCTATGTGTACTTAATTTACCGCTTTTACCGTGTTTTGAATGCAGTCTCATTTCTACGTAAATTTTAAATGCATTTTTCTAATGATGAGTTATTCATCCTAGCGAATCATCCATGGTTATAGAAATTTTCGCTCGGTTGACTATTTTGGTTTCACAAAACTGAAATCTCAACTGTAAAATTTTTAAAACAGCGATTTCCTACATTTCAACGCTAAAACATATCTGATTTATTCGTTTCAGTTCAAAAAAGCAAAAGTATACTTTTTATATTAGTGTAAAATCTTTCTATAGAAAATTTCCAGCGCATGAGAATCTAAGCACAGATATTTTCTGCTTTACCATCTAAAACATGCCATTGCGGTCCTAACAATAAATTTTACCTATATTTTACCCCGACACTAAAAAATTTTCATTTTTTTACAGGGCACTGAAAACTCCCGCATCGTGTTAAGCTGGGCCAATCCCACAGAAACTACAAGACTGAATTCAATCCCTGAAGACTACTACAACTCGGTTCAATACACTACAGTCACAGAGCGGACCCATAATATTTCCAAACGGGATGCGGTCAGTTTGGATCCCAGTTCCGCATATTTTCCCAGTTCTTCCGGTTCCCCGTACATACCGGAACACAATGTTCACGATTTCCCGGCCGTTCGGTTAGTTGAAGGCACTACTGCCTTAGAAGGTCGCCTTCAAATTCATCACAGGGGTCAATGGCGTTCAATTTGCACCAATTCCAGAAAGTAAGTTCATGGCTTTACTCCTATTTAATCTCCATATGCTTTCCATGTATTTCAGGCCACGAACTTTATATCCATGCTTATATTGAATTATCGTGTATAAAAAATTCATGGCTTTTCTTCCCTTAATCTCCATATGCACTTCATGTATTTCAGGCCACGAACTTTATATTGATGCTTTCAGCAAGATACAGCGTAAAAAGTTCATGGCTTTGATACATGTAAAATGTATATGCACTTCATGTATTTTAAGCCGGGAACTTTTCATCATTATTTTATTCGATCCCGTTGCTCAAATGACTATGTTAGCCCAATGATTTGTTTTCATTCCATTAATTTTTTGCTACCGCCAACTAACATTATAAAATATCGCCTGTGCTACAGTAATAAGTAACGAAAGAGGACAAATACAGTAAATACGTATGGCACGTTCTAACTAACTTCATTTTAATTTCCTTAAAGGAAAGCGGAGCGAATTGCAGCACACGAGTTTTTTTTGTGGTTGAATGAAATGGCAGAAATTTTTGACAATCAAGAGTTCCCTAGATATACTATATTATGGTCAATTGTTAGTGACTTGACTTCACATTTGCATTATTTGGTCAACTCTGAGATTGAAGACAGCTTTTTTATGCAAAAAAGAGCCCCATGTCTTTAAAATTGCTGATTTTGGACTTTTGTTAACAAATCCATATTTTTTAGTTGGACGGCCACAGATATGCAAACAATCTGCCAAGAAATGGGATTCAGTGGAGGTGAATTTTGGAACTGGGTGGACCATCTGAATGACACAAAACAAATGCTTTGGGAACGGCCGGGTTGTGAAGGCATTCAACGAACTATTAAAGACTGTCCGAATTGGAGTTCTAGGCAAATGGGTGCGGGAGTTTGTGGTATGTCCAAGAAATCATATTCACTGACTGATTTTGACGAGAACATTTTTGTAACATGGGCTAATGGCAATGATTAAACGTGACATCCGGCGGTAATTTTGGAAATTTTATCATTCTTAACTTTGATTTTATTGAGTTAAAACGATGATTCACAGTGCATTTGATAGAAAATTTTCTTAAAGCTCAAATTTTCATTACATAATTCAATAGAGAAATATGGGATTTTCAATTTGTTGTATTGTTACAATGCAACGCCACCAAGATTATCAATGTAGTATTATATAAATACCGAAGTATAGGAAAGTTGAATCGGATTTTTACTGGGTAATACAGTATGGATTTTGGAAATTTTCTTCTATTTATTTATATTTACCCATGCGTTTTAATTCACCCAATGCAACATTTTTCCGGCTTTCTAGAGAATCTTTGCAGAAGTGGTAAATTTCATAGTTAGTATTTTGAAGTATGCAAAATTTCATAGTTAGGTTTCAAAAGTATCAAAAGCATGTGAAATTAAATCGTAACGATTCTAAAGCATGTAAAATTTCATAGTATAGATTCTAAAGCATGTAAAATTTCATCGTATGGGTTCTAAAGCATGTAAAATTTCATAGTATGGATTCTAAAGCATGTAAAATTTCATCGTATGGGTTCTAAAGCATGTAAAATTTCATAGCATGGCAAGCATGGATTCTAAAGCATGTAAAATTTCATAGTATGGATTCTAAAGCATGTAAAATTTGATAGTATGGATTCTAAAACACTAAAAATTTGACAGTATGGATTGTAAAGCAGTGTAAAATTGCTTGTAACCTCCTATGCCAAATTTTTGCATCTTTCAATTGATTACAAACTGAACATACGCATTTTCAATTTTGCAGATCACCACCCAAACTTGGGTCTCAGATGCGACGCATATCACACATTCCCATCCACTGTAGAACAGAATTGGAGAGGCCTTAGCTTCATAAATGCCCATTTTCGCTCAACATACACAAATGATGGGACTTTGCGAGTGAAACAATCGTTGTCAAGACTGAAATTTGTGGACATTTTACATGCTGGGGTGGGCACAGCTTACAATGTGACTTCAGCCATAGAAGTAATCGGAGTTCCGCCCATAATGGAGAACATTTTGGTGGAACATTCTGCATACAATGGGATCAATGTTACCAATCCAGGGGCCATTGGATCCATAGTGAATTCCACGTTGAGGAATAATCGAGGTGAGTTTTAAGCTGTGTCAGATATAGATAGATAGATGAATTGACTCAAAATATTTTGCAGACGACTTATGTAGGAAATGGGAAAACAAAAATTGTCTGGTTCATGACTTTCCCTGTTTTGTACTGTTTACATTCTATAATGGGAAGAAATGTAAAAGTGTGCCAGTCAACATGATCACATTTTGTTACAATGGAGCTCACAGTCTACGTTGAGTGATTCAAGGGTTGAAATGTTTGGATTCTTAAGAGATAATTTTTTTAATGTTTTGAATTCTAAAACAACATAAAATTTCACGTTTTTGATTCTAAAACACCACAAAATTTTATGTTTTAGATTCGAAAACACCCAAAAATTTAATGTTTTACGTTTTAAGGCATCCAAAAATTTTATGTTTTGCGTTCTAAGGCATCCAAAAATTTCATGGTTTAGATTCTAATTCTAAAGCACCCAATAGTTTCATGTTTTACTTTAGATTCTAAAAACCACAAATTTCATGTTTTAGATTCTAAAACACGACGAAATTCATGTTTTAGATTCTAAAGCACTCAAAAATGTCATATTTAGATTCTATAACACCACAAAATTTCATATTTCTAAATTCACAAAGACTTACAAATCCTGAAAAGTCATTCAGCTCACAGTTAAGATCTGTATGAAGTTGCAAAGAAATCTATTTTAAAAACAATATTGATAACTTTTCCGAGAATTCGCAATTCGGATTCTAACTAACGCAAAGAACATGTTGAAAATAGCATATAGTTTGGATCGGATTATGTCAAGCAGCGCCATTTTAAAGCGCAACGTATCTGCGTATGTTCGTAAATAATAGCTTTGCATTGAGCTACAAATCTCTATAGCAGATTCTTCGCCTAGTCCTACCTATTGCAAGATATCATCCTCCTTTGAAGTTTTTAAAAGCTTTCAAACTCCATTCACTCCCACTTGTGCTTATATTGTTTGACTATTTGCAGGATTCGGATTGTACGTGAACAGCTCTTGGAGTGGATTTCATATGGATGGCTGTAGAGTGGAGTCCAATGGGGCTGATGGGATCAGATTCTTGTATCATGATGCAATTCCGGAACAAAAAGTTGACGGCATTGAGACATTCGATTTGTGCACTGTGCCCATCACTCCCTCACAAATCTATCCCATTCGGCTCAGTGTGGAGCAAAATAATCAGATTCAATTAGGCAAAGACTGCAGACAGGTAAGAAGGACATTTTCGCAGTTACAGCCAGTCAGATATTAGTTTCTAATTGAGTTAGCTGGGCTCAAAGGATATGCAAAAGTAGATGATAGGAATAAATGTGAGCGAAATTGCAAAAAGGAATTGGACTAGATTGTAGAGAAGCAGTGAAAAATGTAGATTACAAAGCAGTGGAAAATTTCATAGTCTATAGATTCTGAAGGCCTAAAATTTTTCCTTCTGGATCTACAGTCCTGAAAATATGATTGTTAGACTTCCAAATGCACTCAGACTCAAATCCATCCAATTCAATTTGTGTAAATGTGCAAAATACAACCAAAAACGTAATTTTACCCCTTTTTTCCAGAAATTTCAAGTGCGACGGGGCTACGTGCTCACCATGCATTTCCCATACATGATGAGCACACCTGATGATTCGGCTACAATCACAGTTTACGACGGGATGGACTCTCGGGGGAATCTGCTTGCCACTATTTCTGTACGCAATGAAACTTGGCCGCAATCCCTTACTTCCACTCGGGAATACATTTATGTGGAATTCAAGGCTAATAAATCTTCCAAAGTGCTTGTCTACTTTGATTTGGTTGCGGGCAAAAGTAAGGACAACTAATATAACTGTACATTGCCAAGCTATTTACAATTGAGCACAACAATGCTCTTTTTAATTAGTCATGTGTGATAAGAAATCCAATCAAAGGATTACGGATTTGAATAATCTCCGTATAGAAGGAATCTATATAAAATGACTCTACAGTTTTATTATTGTGTGTTGCATGCGGATTAATTGGATTTACTATGTAGAGAGAGTAAGAGGGAAATTAGATTGGGATTTGCATTGCAACATGTAATGGACTGCATTGGTTTGGGGTGATCTAAGATTTTTATGTTACTTCCTTGTAAAATTGCCTATTTTCTTTTCCAGACCGAGACTACGAACTGAAAGTTTCAAATTCTCACATCACTTCAAACAACGGCCGCGGCGTGGCCGTAGAACATATGCGTTCTCAAGTGATTCTGCATCGCACTAAAGTAACATCGAACACGCACATTAGTGGCCTGCACATCGCATCGGGCGTGGGTCACGTGAACGTTTCTAGATCGCATATTACGTCCAACATGGGGGACGGACTGAATATAACTTATGCGGGGGGCGCGCGAAATATATCGCGGACAATCATTTCGGGAAACAGCGGCCGTGGAATTGCTGTGTGGTTCAACGAGACATCGGTGAAACTGGCTGCCGAACAAGAAACTGTTGTCGAGTATACAGAAATTTCTCAGAATTTGGATACGGGAATCTTCATCGGAAACTATTGTCGACCGGCTATCGTTAATATTAGTATGAACGTGTTTTCTGGCGGGAAAAAACCTGGAATCAAGGTTTTATCTTGTTGGAGACAAATTTCGCGGTCATTTTCTTATATTTTGTCCATATTCATTGGACACAATAAATTTGAACAGAATGATGACTTTGCAATCATATTGCAGCCGTTGGTAAACTCCGAAACTGTGATTGAACATAATGCGTTCAATTTGCAGTCCAAAGGATGTCTAGTCATACAAGGTGTGGATAAGAAAGAGTTGGAGACTTTACCAGCCCATGTCGAAGTTCGACACAATGTTTTCGAAAGGAATCGAGGGATTTTTGTTGCCAATTTGGGATTGAATCATTTCTCACCTCGACAAAAATTGATTTTCACTCAGAATTTTGTTCGATGGAATGTCATCTCCGAACCGTATTCCAGCATGTTGAATTCTCGGAGTAGGGTTGCAGCACCGGTGGTTGTGGCATCGGCAAATGTTGTAGTTTTTCGAAATATTTTGCAAAATCCCGAATCCAAGTTCGAAATCGGGAGTCACATGGTTGATCAAAGTTTTGTTTTGAATTGCACCTACAATTGGCTTGGGAGTAAAGAAGAAAAGGATATTTACTATCGAGTCTTCGATCGAAAAGATCGGTTCAATTTGGCCAGGATTAATTTCATACCGTTTTTGCTGAGTCCGACCGATCCGAATACTGATATTGCGGCGCAGTTTCAACAGTTTGTTCCCGTTTTTGATAGTGCGGATAGGATGATTGGCGGGGAAATTTCGGGACGAGAATCTTTGAAAAGTGGAGAATACAGGTATTTTTTAGTTATTAATAAGTTTTTGTAGTCTAGGATTTACTATGCTTAATATGCGAAGGCAAAATATTTGCTGATTTACTTTTTTCCAGAATGAAAAGTTTTTGATGCCCAGAAATAAGCTTGTTTTTGTGTTTTTATTTTCCATGCATGCAAACTTTTTTTTGCTTTAAAATCCTTCAGCATACTTTGCGTGGGCTATTTTCTTCCTTCAGATTCTCAATCATTAGTTTTCTCACTCTTTTGCACTGTTCCTTTGTGAGCAGGATTTTTATAGCTTGTGTAATTTTTAAACATGTTTTTTTTTGTCCTTTTTTGTTGTTCTATCCATGATTCGTTTAGCCCTTTAGATTCTAAAATATAGTTTTTTCTGCTTTTCATTTTTTTTGTATTGTTCATATCTTTGAAAACTTTATTTCCTTTTTAACATTTTAGAGTCGTCCGGGACATAAACATAAGACCCGGTGGGGATCTACAAATCGCTTACGGAGTGACCCTAAAATTCATGCCTTCTGTCGGCATAATGGTAGGCGGTAGATTTCATGCCGAAGGCTACGAATTAAGTGAAGAAGGTGCCGTAAAATTTACATTATTCAATCCGGGCCGGGTGAATGCTACAGACGCTCCTGTTCGGTTAGTGGGTGGCAAAAATGGCAAAGAAGGCCGATTACAGGTGAGCAAAAAAATCAAACTTTTTCCAAATTTTCAAATGCTCAAAATAACTTGTTAACGCACATTCATTATGACGTCGCCTATATGCAAAAAAAATTGATCTCTGTAAGACGTCTATAAAACTTTCGCAATTTAAAAAGTTCTTAAAAATCTCTTAACTACAATTTAAAACCTTGAAACATCTCATGCAACATAAATTTGAGCTTTTCTTCCCGAAATCCTATGTGAATAAAAGTTGTGTGGATTTCGTTCGAGTAAATGAGTAAGATGATCTGTAGATTGAAATTGATCCCCGTCTCTTTGATTACAGGTACGAGTTGGGAACAACTGGGGCTCCGTTTGTAATTACGAGTTTGACGTTGTGGACGCAGGGATTGCATGTCGTCAAATGGGACTTGTGCTCAATCCTCATGATTGGATGCTCGAAACCTTTGAGATACCTCAAGTCTCCATTTCTGAGCATATTGTGCTCAGGTAAGAAAACTCTCGTCTTTTTCTTCACCACGCAAGTTTTTAATACTATGGTGAAAGTCAGGTAGGGAAAAAAGATGCAGTTTTTAGTATTTTTGGATTTTGGACCGAAGCTTTTTTGAATTAAGTATCTGAAGCATAGGCATTTTTTACTTTGAATTTATGTGAATGTACTAAAAAAATTGCTTCCGAATCTGAACCGGAAAGCATGAGGTTTTTTTTTTGTATCAGAGTTCGTAGATTTAAATATTTTTAAACTTTTGTATCTGTCTGAAGCATAGACACTTTTCTTACTTTGAATTCGTATGGTTTGTACTAAATTTTTTTGCTCCTTTAGAATCTGGCAAAAGCATTTTTTTTGGGTACCTCAGCATTTATCGATTTTTAACTTTTTTGTGCTTTAATATCTGAAGATAGATGGTAAACTCGGATGTCTATTGTCGTAAACTCGTGTAAAATTATCTACACATTTTAACAAAATTAGAATTTCCTTTCATACTATTTACAAAAATATTATTCAAGTAGGGAAACCGACCTATGCAAAAAAACTTAACTTATACCTACCTACCTTACAATGGCCAAGTTTTAAGATTATTCTTTTCCTCCAGTAAACTTGAATGCAACGAGTGGGATCATGACATAACGAAATGTGTAGCCGAATTGCCACAGGATATTGAAAACTCTTGTTCTCCCCATAATGTGGTCGGCATCCGCTGTTACGATTCATCTTGGGCTGGCATCCGGATGGCTATTACGGCCGAAAAAAGTGTCCTTAAATATGCTATTGTGGAGAAAGCTGGCCTTTTGGATCCTCACACTAATGAACATAAGCCAGGTAAATTGCTCCATCATTTCATTCTCTGTCTACACACCGTATTTTACTTGCTATAAGTTAATTTATTTAGTCTGTTAATTTGTTCTACCTAATACACGGACGCTTTGTTCAATAATTCTTTAATGGAAGGGTATTACTAGATTTTGTCATTCATATTTTAAGTGGCGTTCCAGCATAGCAAATCAACGGTTTGAGAAGCGCATACAACTCTTTGTTTCAATTATCCCATACTTAATGTGTATTCATTTTAAAGCTATTCTATAAGATTTTCCTAAAAATCTATCCATTTTCCAATTTTCAGCGGTCCAACTAGATTTCAGTCATCACATTCTCAGCAACGTCCGAATTTCGGACAATACTGGAGACGGACTCGGCATAATATATTCAGACCTATATTTCCCAGATCTCGTCAACACAATAGACAAATCCGAATTCAGTCGAAATCATGGAAATGGAATTCTTTTGCGGCAACTCGGATTGGAACTACGTGGTAACTAACTAACTAACAATTAAAATTCCCCAATCGCCTATCCCGACTAAATGCCCTCTTTTTCGTAGACTGTCTCATTGAACACAACCGAGGTTCGGGGATCCTGCATGACCCGGCAATCTTACGGCACCACCAAAGGGAAATAATAGGCTGGGTCACGGCCGAATCCAAGAAAAACCGAATAGAATATCTGCCTTTATCCACAAATGATCTCTGGCTAGACGAGCATGATTTCAAATACCTCATCACCAAATCTGAACCCAATATGGACGAAGTTTACAACGTTTTTGCCAAAGATCAAAACTTTGTTATCTCCATGCAACTCATATCCCCATTCCATAATGAAAGTACGGAAAATCTATTTATTTTCGATCGACATGATGTCCCCGCTAAATCCAATCCTCAGTATTACCCGGATCTCGAGGTTTGGTCCATAAGACGGGATCAAGTTTCCTTTCCAACTGTGTCTAGTTCTTATGGTGCTACGGTTCACTATGTTTCGGGATTGGCTCCCAGGGGCAATATGATTTTGCTTTTGAGGGCCATTAGAGCTCCGGAGAATATGAGATTGGGTAGATCTAGATTGTTGCAAGGACCGTTGCCCAAGTTGAAGATTTTTGACAGCAAGATTAGATACAATGGGCGTGGATTGGGAGCTATTCATTATAATCGGTGAGAATAAGTTTTGGGGAGACTTGAGATTTTTTTGGGGGGGTTCAGGCAGATGGATGTATCAGGAATTGGCGAATAAATGTGGGCTAACTTTTATTATTTTTTTACTCGGCAGATATGAAAACGAAGACGGGGATTTGTACCTGAGGAAAGCGAATGAGAGCATAGAGATAATTGGGAGTGAATTGAGTTTCAACAAAGGGGAAGCATTCCACATGTACACACCGTTCCGGGAGATTTATTCGAGCAATATTTCCGAAATCACTGTTATGATCAATGAGACAGTCATTGCGGACAATGGACGGGTTATTTTTCAGTATAGCAAGTAAGGGAGAAATGTATTCAGTTAAAATTTGTATACAGAAAGGCCTTGTGCAGTTATTCAAAAGCTTAGTTGCCTTAATTGTGGCCAGTTCACGCATTTTTGCCCATTTTTTGTCAAATATACGTCATTTACTATATATTTTTGGACGATTTCCTCCAATATTTAACTTTTCATTTGACTCGGACGTTCTAAATCTTAACTTTTCAGAGATCTGCGCAGCTCAAACAATCTATACCACTGGATCCTAAAGGACGATGTTGTAGAGCGAAACAAAGAAGGCGGATTCCACGTCTCCCTCCCTTACGTGTGGCAATATAATGAAAACCACACACATTCAGTGCACTTTGAAAACGTGACTTTCCAAAATAATGAGAAATTCGAATCCGTCATAGCAGGTCACTTCGCCCATGTGCATATCATCTCATCCCTCTTCATAAACAATCAATGTCCGCACGGCGTGTTGGCCTTAACAGGGATGGAAAAACAGCTCATGATTTTCAACAACCAATTCTTGTCCAATGAAGCTCCTTTTGTCGTTCTTTTCGATATGGAGTCCCAATCTGAGATTTTAGGGCAAGTTTTGGCCTATTTTGTCCGAAATAGGGTTCGGGGCAATAGGATTCACGAAAGTTTGAGGAATGCGGCCAAGATTTTGAACAATGCTACTTACCAACCCATGAGTTTTGCTATAGGACTTAAAGGGCATCAAAAAGTTAATGTGACCAAGAATTTACTCGGAGGAAATGACCAGGATTATGAACTTTTGGCGGGAATAAAAACTGCAAAGATTGACAATTTTGTGAATGTGATTGAAAATTGGTAAGCGAAAAACTCCGGATCCCCTTTCCCCTAAATTGCGATTTTGAAATCTAGTCAACTGCTTTTTGTATTTAGGTGGGGCACTGATGATGCAAAAATAATCAAAGATCGAATTTTCGACTTTGACGACTGGAATAGCTACACTATCGCCACCTATCGACCATTTCTAACACGTGACGATTTCGATTCTCCCATATCGGTGATTTTCACCCCAGAAAATGAAGTGACTCTTGCCCATCTCTCAGGTCGACTGATGAATGACTTGACAATATATGAGCGACCTTATCCTTATGTGGTGAAATCAGATTTGACGGTAATGCCCGGGAAAACTTTGACAATCGGACCTGGAGTAGTTCTCGAATTCTACCCAAGTGTGGGCATTTTAGTCTTAGGGACATTGTATGCCGAAGGAGCTCCGACAAATCCGATTGTTATGAAACCTATCACTTTGGAGAAGAAGAGGTTTTTGGATTATGGGGGTCTTTCTCGAAACCGGTTCGACACTCGGCAAAAGTCGGTTCGACTATGTGCCGAAGATAAGTGTGAGGAAGGTACGAATCAAGGTTTCCTCGAATATTACAATCGGACCACACTGAGATGGATCCCCATGTGCGATTATCAGTTCACCGAAAGAAATGTTCAGACTGTTTGTCGAGAGTTAGGCTTCGACGCTAGAAATGTCTTTTTCGATTTCGGCAAGAGGTGGGAGTACATGTATAATCATAACCCTGTGACTCGAGTTCGAAAATGGCCCGAACCTTTTCAATGTGTTGGTAAGTTAGCTTTCCTTGAAATTTCGAATTCAGAGTTATAGTTTTAAAACTTGTATTGATTTTTTCACAGGGGATGAGAAATCTTTGGACGATTGTCCTGTACGAATGAGTGGTCAATTATACGGCTATGATTACCCATGTCATTGGGAAGATGACTTCATATTCATTCAATGCGGTCAACGTAATTTAAATGAGAGTATGGAATATTGGGGTGGTATACGGTAAGAATTCATTCTCACTTCTCCCCAAAAAAGCCTCACTTTGCCCCAAAACATAGAGCATGATTTTTTCTCTTTTTTTTCAGGTTTTCTGTTTCGGACTTTGAGCAACACTTATTTGAACATCGAATGCATGATTCAGTGACCCATACGAACAATTTAGTGAAAGAAAGTCGAGTGCAGTTTGTGGAAATGTATGGAGCCGGGATATTGCATAATGAGAAAAGTCCAGCCATTTTGAGTATCATGCAGAGTCCCCATATTCGATATGTGAATATTACCAAATCAGCTTCACATGCTATCTCCATAATCTCTGCTCCGAAGACTATGAGGGTTACCAAAAATTAGTAAGTTCATTTTGATTCGCATTTAGGGGTAAATAATCTTTATTGCCAGAGTCTTGCATATTGCCCTATCAAGGGTATCGGACTACCACATCTCTAATAAATTTGTTTTCACAAAATCTTTCGACTGGCGTTCGCATTTGACAATACGCATTTTCCATCGTTTGCATGAAAATTACAAGTCTTTGTCTCATGAAATAGTGTTTTCAACCCAAAACAGATATTTTGACGCTAAGATCTTCTTTTTTACCCCATTTAACATATTAAATACACGTTTTTACAGCATTGTGGACAACATGGGACTAGGATTCGCTGGAGTCTCATTATCAGGTGAAGCGCAACAGTCAGAAACAAGCTCTTTTTTCCCACTCAAGAAAATTGAAATCCCATACGGACTTTTCGGCATGGTCGATGTTTGTGACACAAATAAAGTTATCGTAGTCGAAGAACGGATTGTTCTTTACTACAAATACGATAATTTCCCGGTGGACTGTGTCAAGATATTCCAAAGTGTTTATAGTTCCAAAAGTATAGGATTCAGGTGGGTTCAAAAGTTTCAATTTTTTACGACATCATTCTTGTGAAAATTCTACTTTATTCTCTTTTATCAATTGCTATATATTAGTTTGCAAGACATAGCACAACGTAAATTTTCTTGTAAGTCCACATTTTTGGCGTTTTTTCGATTTCCAGGTTACTGCAATTCAACCTATTCAACTCCACGGGCAAACCATGGCCCCCAGATTATATAAAATTGACGGATGGAGATGTTTACAATGTAACTACTGAAGAACTAGTCACCCTTACAATGGAGGATGTTCCGACCACACTAAATAAACTGTATGCCACGGAATGGCCAAGTTTGAGTGTGAAATTGCATGCAACTGGTGCTACTGAGTATCATGGATTTGTGGCAGAGATTTTGACTTTGCCTGTGTCTCCACATGGAGCAGGTAAATAGGAATGCGCGATCAAAAATATTATGAAACAAAAATTTGTCTTGCCCGTTTTCACGGTTTTGATGATTTCACACTTTTCAGACCGAAACGTTCAACACAACGTGTCATACACAATATTTCAAAACAATACTGAGGGCGCCATCTATTATGGATCGGCCGGTGAAATCAGTCCTACAGTGACAATTGAACGGAATCGTATAGAAGACAATTGTTTGAAATTCTATGGGAATTTTACGAGTTGCAAAAGTCCTGTGTTGTTTGATGTCCAGAATATGCAGCATATTTACTTTAGGGTGAGTAGACAGAAATTATTGGAAAAATCAAAAAACCTCACGGCAAATAACACGCAAAATATTAAAATGCCAATGGTCCCCCCCTTGCAACTTTTCAAATTTCAAATGATTTGCGACTCCATTTGTAACTTTGTGTAGAATTGTGTTAGAAAGCTAATATTTTTTGCGTTAAATGCAGAATTTTTGTAGCTACAAAATGAGTACAAATTTAATGTGTGTTTCTAACTATGTTTTTTTTTGTAGAACAATGTATTACGGAGAAATCAAGGAGGCCTGAGAATATTTGCCGATTCAAGTGGCTCCCCAACAGCGCTAAAAGGATATGTGCATAACAATCTTTTCGAAAACAATACCAACAATGAAATTGTGTATGTGGAAGGTCGAAGGAGTAGTCCATTCCAAGAAATAATTTTCTACCGGAATGTGATTACTCGAAATGATGCAAATTTCGCTTCTGTCGTAGTTTTGAGCCAGGTGAGCGAAAATTCGCAAAAAAATTTTACATAATGAATATGTTTCGCAGCGCTTTTTTTGTACGCAGGTTGTTTCGAATTTGTCGGAAAACTATTTCCATGCGAATCGAGGGGAACACACTATGGAGGTTGTAGGATTCGAAAAAGTTCGACTTCCTATCTATCAATCTTGTTATCACAATTCGTTTTACATGTAAGAAATGTAACTATGTATTAAGCATTGATTAGGTTTCTGCATTTTTTAAACTATTTTGTTGTTGTTTTTAGGAATGAAGCAACAGATTTGCAAGAAAAAGCTACAATAATTGCGGGTAGTACGGGTCAACAATATATTCATAATATTTTTGTAAATCCGGAAAATTCATACGAATTGGCTACTGTGAACAAATCCAGGTGAAAATTCATGAAATCCATATTTTAATTTACTTATCGAGTGCATGAAATCTACATATTTTCTTACTTTGTATGTTTTGTTCTCTTTTTCATTTCCTTGCATGAATTCTTTGTGTGATGACAATTTTATGTTTTTGCTCCGAAAACTCAGACCCAGAGCTATGAGGTACTATTTGCATGCATGTGCAATTTCATTTTCTACTTTTTGGTTACTTTTTCATTGC
>Ga0210040_10002722_pt1 | contig 24632 bp, 22 predicted proteins | sample CryGeyCG12114_NA_FD_185462 | JGI IMG/M metagenome (GOLD analysis project Ga0210040, IMG submission 185462) | Groundwater microbial communities from aquifer - Crystal Geyser CG19_WC_8/21/14_NA (SPAdes) (version 2) | ecosystem: Environmental > Aquatic > Deep subsurface > Groundwater | place: USA... | reverse complement strand
TGCACCGTTTCGGTTGTTCTCACTTGGCTGGTTCATTTCCAAGAGCCCATATGAATAATACCTGCTTTAATGATAAAAGTGTAAATAATGTTGCATAATCCATAACTAATAAATCACAGAAAGTGGACTTGATAAGTAGTGAACAAGTTGCATTTTGCCCACATAGTACATTATTTCTCTTTTTCTATCTAGTTTTGTCGTATCTTATAACCCCTAACTTCCAAATTTCAGTTAAATCGATTATTTTTTTTAAACGCGCACAGCACACAAAACCCGACAGACAGACAGACTTGTAAAGTCGCTTCGCTTCGCTCAGTACTTAATGAATATGAAGTGACTAGACTATGAGCAAATAATTTGCCAAATTTACTGTAAAGCTCATAATGGTGAGAATACTTCACATTCACAGACACTGCAGGTTGCATGATAGTTGATACTGATGCGTACAAATGATTAAGTGCAGATCAAGGTAAGCATATTGGAACCTAAGGCTTAATTAAAGTGGGATCAGTATGTGAGCTAATCATGGGAACTGATTTATCTCTAACATATAGTGCCAGTTGCGAACATAAAAAATAAATAATTACGCCAAAATTTGGTTAATTTTTTATTCTAAGCAGAAGCACAACTTAATTGTCTACATAAGTTTTGATCCATTAATATGTTTAAAATGTTTCAAAGGAATATTGCTACTTAGGTTTCATTGGGAAAATATAAATTTATTAAAATCTACTTTTCTTGTTTCTAAATAGTAGGCTATACATGATTTTGGCCACATTGTAGTTGGTCTTCCTTTATGATCCACATACCAAGCGCCACATTGTGTTGAAGCCCAAACCATTGAATCCAAGTCTTTGTATGTATATTCTACCCATTTGGTTTCCACATTGGATTTCACTTCTACAGTTGAAGTTGACCTTCTGAGTACTTCTCCAATGATTTGAACCACAAAGTTTACTTGACATTCAATCATGAAGAGTACGGTATTATGTCCGAGAATCTGAAATCACATGCATGAAATTAAAAATTGGTATAAGCAATCCGCACAGGAAATGCATAGTAACAGAGTTAAATATGAAATACCGTGTTGGGCCCAAGTAAATGGAACAAGTTTGGAGTCCAGTGTGACGTGATTCCATAGTATGACTGTGGACCCTCTTCATGCCACAAGTTCAAAATATTTTTGTGATTTTTGCCTATTATCTCTATTGGAGAGAAGAAATCTTGAGCGGAAAACCCAGTGGCTAGTACCAAAACCTGTTTAAAATTTTTGATAAAGATTGTCTAAACAATTGAATGTTCTCAATGTCTATGAAATTATTTTTACATCTAATTCGTGTTCTTCTCCATTTTTCAAACAAATCGTGTTCCCTGTAGCAGAAATAATAGGCTCTCTATGCAGAAACACGTGGGATTTACTAAATGCCGGGTAGTATTCACTTGAAAAACAAAGTCGTTTGCATCCAAATTCATATTGAGGAGTTAGCATTTCCATCTTGGATTTATCCAGTTGCTTGCTCATCATATTTTTGCAAACATACACAGCTAAAAAGTTTAGATTGAAAAAAAATGGATCAATTTAGAAAATCAGTTTTATGGAATCATAAACAGTTTTCCAGTTTTACCAAATCTGGTCACGAAATTCGGCGGATATAACATAGCCACATATCGAAGCTCATTGTATAGAAACAAAATAGTTCGGAGGAGCAACATTAACAGTGGGACATTGGCAAACATCCATTTTACAAACTGTGGGAATTTAAATTGGGTTTTTGGAGTCACCCAAGCAGGTTTTCTTTGGTAGCAATGTAATTCTCCAGTTTCCCCGATTTGAGCTGCCAATTCTGGTATGATTTGAACGGCACTCGAGCCACTTCCTACAATGCCAACCTTTTTTCCTTCAAAGTTAAGATTTTTCCATTGTGCCGAGTGCATCTTCACTCCAGTGAATCCATCGAAGTCCTTTGGAATATGTGGCTTCCTTAGAACCCCAGCTCCATTGATACTTTTGGATCAATTGGCATCGATAATTGACTTACACACTAACTTAATAATGAAGGAATTTTCAAAATCGTTTAAAATTACTAAATCCTTACACATATTGAAACTCGAGCGTTTCAGAATTGTTCATCGTTTTGTCAGTCAGCTGCACATTCCACATTCCTTTGTCCTCATTCCAGCGCAGCGATTGCACATGCGTGTTGAATCTTGCTTTGCTATACAAATCATACTTACGCGCCACTTTTTGAATATACGCCAAGATTTCCTCTTGGGATGGGTAATTTGTGGACCAATCTTTCAGTTCATTTACAAAATTGAACGTTAAGGTTTATAAAATGCTGTCAGCCTAATTAATCAGATAATATCCACATTTCTTACTTGGATTCAATTCAAAAGAGAAACTGTACAAATGACTTGGAATGTCACAAGCACATCCAAGATATTTGTTTGACCACCATGTTCCACCAAAATCTTCATTGCCTTCAAAAATGGTGAAGTTTTTAATTCCTAATTGCTTTTGTAGCTGAATTGCCGAGCAAATTCCGGAGAGCCTTGAAAATTCATTTATGCTTGTTACAGTTACCAGATACGTGTTAACTTGTTAACCCTATCCTATTAGGTTAATTTTTTAAAATTAGAATATGTAGTAGTAATATTATACCGTACCCGCCACCGATAATGCATATGAATTTATCTGGGTTTGGATTGTTTTCCATCATGGTGTAAAAAGTCTCCTGAATGAATGTAATTTTATATATCACTTAGATTTGATACAATCGCTGTACTCAGCGGTTACTGAACAGAGCAGAAATTTAACTCCTAGAGAAACTCTAATTCACAGCGGCTTGTTACAATTCATCGTTGAAAGACAAATTAACGCCCTTGACTCAATGATAACTAACGAATAAATGTGCATCTGTTCTGTTTCTGCACATCTGCGTGCAGAAAGCAGGGCATGTAATTCTATCAAACAGATTCCAGGCTAATGAGCCACTTAACTCAAGTATGCTCAAAATTATCTGCATTCATGCATGCACTCCTATAATAATTCATTAGGCAGAAGCCGCACAGATATGTTTGAATAAATTAAATACAATAATGAATAGGGGAATTTGTTCAAGTTCAAATGTAACATATCTATTCTTATAATCTTGTTTTCAAAAAACCATGTTGCCTTAAAGTCGAGCCGAAACTACTGAATCGATTTGCTTCAAAATAGCCTAAATGTGATTGTCAGGTGGGCATACATTACCCTTGTCTTAAGCGTCTAATCCATTTAAGCTTTAATGAACGAAATAATTGAACATGAAGTTGGTCATTTTGATATAAGCATAATTTAGCATCAATTTTCTCACAAAGATGGAAAAATATTTTTAAAACGGACTCTTATGACCCTTAATATTGAGATTTTCCTCATTTTAAATCCCATATATCATTACTGATTCTCAATTTCATCATTATAATGTTTTTGCCACAAAATTTAGTGTGAATATGCACCTACATTAGTAGACAACAATGCCAACTATTTAATGTGTTGCAATAATGAACTCTTTATGTAGCAGTACAAAACGAGGAAGTGACATTGCTACACAATTCGACAACAAAGCTATTTTAAAACTTCAATCGGCTCAATGTTTTGAACGACTTCATTATTGTTATTTTGTTCACCGCCCGTGCGTAGAACGGGCTAATTGCCTTGTCACAACATGGTTTTTGCATCAAGTAAAATTTTCTGCCGAGCAAAAAACGACAAGTAAAAAAATGACAAGCCTTTCATGTTTTCAAACTTTGACAAGTAATATATTTTTCCGAATATTATCAAGAACATAAATTTATCACAATCGCAGTCAAACTTTGTATCCCATGAGCATTACAAATCCAAATGAAGATGAAAACTTCATTGCAGTTTTATGCGTGAAATAATAATTTCATCACTGATGGAAATGAGTGAACTCCTGAAAGAGAAAATATTTCCTCACATTACTCATTTTCACTAAAACTAAATTTTTCTTACAAATGCTTACCAATAAGAAAAGACATGCCAAAAGCAGTGCTTTATGTGTGACTGTGAGATGTTTGGGAAAATCGATCCCAATAATTGGCTCAAAGATGACTCGGTGCTGTGACCTTGTTTGTGGAAAATGCCAAACGCTTTTTGAAACATTGCCAATCACTGCATTCCTCTCTACGGAGTACACTTCAAATGCATCCCTGGAACATAAAATGAAGTCCAGGATGGGTGCCCAAATATTCCCATTAGCACATCCAGGGGGCACGACTTGGAATATTTCTCTCCCTTGGCTCTCCAGTATTGAGTAGTGAGTGAAGCAGAAATGGATGTGTTGAATTATGTGGCCCAGCGTTACTCCATTTTGGCTCACTTGACATTGCTGCACAAAGGTCACAAGTTCAAGGCAATTTGTACATCATATTCATATGATAGAATTCACTGACTGATTAGTACCAAAGCCCCACAGCAGTCTGGCAAAGCATGCACTGCGAAAACTTCATAGCCGGAATGTCTCTCTTTCATGGACAACTCAAATGGTTGACCGCAACCTTTGTTGTGTTGACAGCAAAATTTTAGGAATTCTTCAGTTATATCTTTCACTATGTAAATTCGTTCACCAGAGTTGTCAAAAACTTCTAGTTTGCTTTTATCCAACACAATTTTTGCTGTAAGGGAAAGACTATACAAGTTTTATAGGATTGAACGATACTCTGTACGAATTGACGAGATGTCAAAAAATACCATTGTTTGGATCACGAAGCCCTTGTCGTATATACAGGCTGGTAGATGGAATTAGTTTTTCCAAACCGGGTGGGCAAGTTGGAACTATAAAATTTAAAAAGTTGAATACAATGCAAAAAGTTTACCATTGTAGTTTATGCAGTCTTTGCTTTCTTACACGGAGGTGGAAGATACACAATTATTTTATTCGCATTGTTGGTAGGTTGTTTCCTTACTGAAATTGTCCAAAATTTCAAAGTTAGTATGAAGTTAAAGAAAATAATTATTGTGAATACTAACGGCAATGAGTTTTTTCTAGTATTAGGTCAATAATTCAATATTTCATATCTGATTACACTTGACTTACTAGACATGTCCACGGAACAGCAGAGTTTAGTTTGACTAACTAACTTTTCTGCAATACTATACAGAATGAGAATACATTTGGAATTCGTTTACAACACAAAGATGTAACAAAAGTAGATCAAACTTGAACGATAGTTGAACAGACAAGAATAAAAGAAACGACACAAGATTTTATTTTTGTATCGCGTTCAAGAAGCTCTATCTAAATTTAGCTCAACCAAACATCAAAATAGCGAAAGCAAAAAAACTCATTTTTCAGCTCATTTCGTATGCTTCTGTGAGCTTAATGCGTATGGATGCAATGTGATTGTAATGCGCACTATATGGTACAGTACGATTTCTGTTGACAATTCAATTGAAATGTCGATTGCATTTTTTGGCACGGTGCACTATTAGCGAAAACCATTGCGAAAAAGACTAAAATTATAAGAGTATAGATGTTCAATTCACGTGGATTTCGAATATTTGAGAAAATGCATGTCTCTTTGTTCCAGAAAAATTCCGGACTGTAATTTTTACATGCATCGATGATTATCTTAGACAGAGTTATCAGTAATATTATCAATTTATAATTTATCGCCTGATAAACATTGTACAGTAGTAGATACACACAATGATCAATGCTCCCTCAAAAAATCACATATGCATAACAAAACAGAAAATTCAAAGTCCCATTGACAAAAGTTTAAGAATTTCAATTCATTTAAAGCCATCACCATGAAAAACATACGGGAAATACTCATAATTGCTTTTTCGTTAGTTTCCTTCGTGAAATTAACACAAGCAAACCCAATAACTGGTAAGCTTTTGTTACTACTAAACTTGTTTTCATTTCTGGGTCCAAAGACATTTCCCACTAACAATTTTTGTATCCACTAGATGGTGAGCGAAATCCGTGGGACGAATGCAGAACATGTGGCCAACTTGTAGGAAACAAATGTGATGAAATTTACTACGAATGTGTTTACGGGGACACTTGGGCAACTACACCTTACAATTGCAATCATTGCATTGGGGAAGGTTGCCCCCGGGGGCGAGTTTTCACAGGAGGAAATGAAACCCGAACTGACAATGAAGGAAACGTTTATCCTTATTGCGAATGGCCGCAATTGATTGGATGCTAAAAAATTTCCAAACCATGCTTAAATTGTACACACACACAGCCGCAAGAATAAAGCATTCTTTTTGTATACACTTTGCTTCGTTACTGTGGTATTATTAGGAGTCATTAATTAATTTATCATATAAACTGCCATCAGAGACTTTCTGCGATGGATCGCAATTGCTGCATATTGAATTCAACCAACCATACAAAATGGACCTGCATCCAGATAACGAGACTGCATGTAAATGCGAAGTCAATGTAAGTGACATTGAGTTCGATCCTAAGCTAAAAGAAGAAACAGAACAAAATCCGGGGGAGGGAAATAATGCGGCGCCCCCTCCCGAACAGAATTTAATCGACCCCGAAATTGAAGGGAATTTAGGCCAGTCTGAAGATGAAGACGAAATGGGATGGAAATCATTAGGACTAAAATATTCAAAAATTTTCGGCGGGGTGAAGAATGTATTGATAGACATTGAAGGGACTTTGTATCGGGATTCACTAGAAGGGATCACAATATTTCCTGGGGTTATCAAAGGGCTACAAGCATTACGTAAATATAATCTGAATATTTGTCTCATCACCAATTCGTACAAAGGAAGCAAAAATGATATTTGCCGCAGCTTGAAGTCGATCGGAATAAAAGTCTCACCCAAAGAAATCTTCACTTCCGCTGATGTTTGTAGGAAAACATTGCGGGTGCAAAGTAAATGTTTTAGAAAATTGAATGAGTTGCAAAAGTATTATGCTAAAGTTTCCCAATTTTTGCAGATTTGAGACCATATTTGCTAATAGACGAAAAATTAGCTACTGATTTTGAAGCTATGGAGTGCAAGTGCCCCAATTCTGTAGTGGTGGGTCTGCCGTCTACTCAATTCGATTACCGGCTTTTGAGTAAAGCAATGAGGCAAGTAGATACGACACTTAAAAATCAAACAATGGCGACGACGAGCAAATCAACTAACTTCATTCACATACTTACACAAATATAAATAATGTTTAGTTTACTTATGGATGGCTGTCCAATGCTAGTATTGAATGAAAAACAGGTGGAAATAGTTGAAGGAACAAGTTCTTTCATTGGGCCCGGTCCATTTGTGAATGCCCTTGAATTCGTGAGTGCATCTACTAGTAAGCTAATTGTGGGAAAACCATCCACAGAATTTTATGACATGGTTTTGAAATGCAAGGATTTTTTACCGAGTGAGACCATGGTCATTGGTGATGTAAGTTGGAAAAATATACGTAATTACATGCTAAGTATATTCCTCTAACTTTTTTTAAACGTATCATCCAATACGGGTTTTCCCCTGCAGGATGTATACGAAGATGTACAAGGTGTCAAAAATTTAGGGATGCGATCCGTGCTAGTGAAAACGGGCATCTACGGAGCCATGTTAAAAGCGATGAAGGAACATCATGAAACGAATATTCCCATTCCAGACGCAGACTTCATTGCTGATGATTTTGCTCAGGTTGTGAAATACTTGCTCAAGGCATACTCCGTTGTGCATGATTTAGACTACACTGATAGTGATGTAGAGTTAGAAAAACTGCGAAAGAAAAAGAGGAAGATGCTTGTGGACAGTTTTGGTAAAACGCGGATGGAACAGGATGATTTTATTCAAAGACTTGAGGCCTATGCTGGCGAAGAATGTTTAACCAAGGCTCATTTTTGCCCATTGAAAGTACCAGATTTTGTTTGGTGAATATTGACGGACATGGTGTACTAAGTAACTAACTAAGTAACTAAAAGATTGGAGAAACAGATTCCTTATTGAGATAATTGCATGTAAGAAGAGATTGTTTTAAGGCTAACGCTAATTCTTGGCATAAAATATTTGAGTAAACAGCCAATACCAGCAATAATTTACAACTGGGTTGTTAATTTAGCATCATAATTGCACATTTAGTATGATGAAATCTTAAGGTTTTAAAAACTTACTTCCACAATGGATATAAATACTAGATAGCGGCGCTACAAAGCCAAACCAATGCAATACGATGCATGTGGTATGTGTATGCAATAATGCAATGTCAAGCTTTGTACTGTGAGCGAACGAAAATAGCATGACAAACATTTTGAATTGAAGAAAATCTACGTCTGGATCAAATTCTAAGCAGAACATAAAACCACACAACATAAGTTGATTACCTCATAGTGAAATAAATCACGTTACAATATGTTGCACTATTTTTACCTCATGTTTCTCTCATAAAAATTACAGACAAGCCAAATTACATAGATTGCGGACTACATAATACCTTATTTTGTAGAATACTCATAACCATGCAATTCGTCCACTTGTATTTCCTTTCGTCATGTCTCATATGCGGCGCAGTAGCCAATATTCACGTTTTCGTCCATTATCCTTGGTCACTAATTCAACCCACATTTTATTCACTAAAAAATAATAGTGTGATAAACCCCGTTTGACGTCGTACATGGAAGTAGCAGGAATTATTCTAGTATTTGTTTATTGTATTTAGCTGTAATGCTAAAAAATTGCATATTAAAATCGATCCACATCAAACTTGATGGAATATGTATTTGATTATCTTTTGCAGCAAAATATGCAGTTAATTAGACAACATTAGTAGAGCAAGCCGGTACAGTAAATTGTATTTGATTAAATTGTACTTCATATGATCATATTTCATGTTTGTGCTAGCTTGAGAAAAGCTTCTCGGTTACCTAAAGAAAGGCACAGATAACATTGCTGAAAAAAATGTATATGCACTAATACTAATTATTGCTGAACTAACTAAAAACATAAATTATGACCTTTGTGACCTTGTTGTGGTGCACTGATTGCTTGTTACAAACAAGTAACAATTTGGAATTTCCCCATGAAAAAACATTTTTTTGCTTGACCAAAAGTATGTACATGCACAAAAAATTTCATCAAGATCCGTCAAGTCCTTCGAGAGTTACTTTTTTTAAATGTAGTAGTGGACGGACAGACAGACATTTTACTTCCATAAAGTAGCGGATATCTCCTGCTATACGTAATAATAGCTTGGCTGATAACACGATAGTAGCAAAAATTTCTATACGATACACACTACAAAATATTTCTTCAACTAACCAACTGTCATGGCATGCATTTTTGCCTATTTGCTTCTACCTCAGGCAAATACTTCTCATTAAAACAGCTATTGACGCGTATGAAATGACAGTTTCACATGGCCAAACCAATAGACTTTTTTTGAACATTTTCTCACTTTCATACATACACAGTCTAATCGTCTTGAAACCAAATTTTAAGCGCAAAATTGGCCAACGTTTTTGCTGAATCATACCTAAATATGTAGTTAGGTTCCATTGCAGAAAATTGCGTTTGCCCGATTTACGTAATCCATTTATACGACACTCTTTTACTGCATCATTCATGAATTTATGTGAACAGTATATTAGGAAGAGTAGTGAAAAGGATTTCATCGTATGCGAGTGAGTGAGTGGCATGCATAACGAAATATTGCATGGAAAATGGAAAAGGCTACAAACAACCTAACTATAAGTAACTAACTTACGGAACATAGTATTTGTAGTAGTAGCCAGCCTAGTGTTCCCATTGGAAAGAAAGTGTGTGCATGGGAACATTGCATTCACCAAGTTTGGGACTTTCTCTCAAATGTGGATGTGGTAAATAATCGATAGAAGGCCAACTGCGAATGGAACAGCAGCAGAAATTCTGCAGTAATCTGTAGGTACTCACACTGGGAGAAGGAAAAAAAAGCGTTACATAGTATACATCCATCCGTATACATACTAACTAAATGCTACTAACATTCTACTATAACTATATTGCGAATGTCACGCAGCAAAGGGCAATTTTTGTGTGAGAAAAGTGACTCAGTAAGTACTGTGGATGAAAAAATTTGCAATATTTTTGCCTAAGCAAGAATAATATCAATCCTTGTCATTTCAATGAGAACGTATTGAAATGGCAACAATTTGTTTCAGTTAGTAAGTTTTGTGTGTGAGCTCAGGGCACAGGGGTACACAGAGGGGCAACATGTCTTACGATTTGTTCAAACTTGAAAGCCTTTCGATTGAATTGGACAAACCAGATTGCTCGTATTATGCTGGCGACACGGTCAAAGGTCATGTGGAAGTTGAAATATCTGAAGTGGTCCCGGAAGATGAGGATCCCAATCAGAAACGTAAGGAGGAAAACCCAAAAGATTCAAAAGTTTTTAAATGCTATTGGAGCGACTTTAAGATTTGGATGAAATTTTTTCAGGTGTCTTGAATCCCATTGGATATATGACGGTGAGAGCCAAGGGAAAAGCAAAAACTTGGTGGCAAACGGGTGTAGAAGAAACCAGAAGAAAATTCGGAAAGACTGAGAAGTACATTGATATGTACCTCCCACTTTATAGAAAAGGTTAGTTATAGTTCCTCATTTAATTTGCTTAAGACAGTACTATAGTTTGTTACACCTACAAAAAATGGAATCTTTTATTTCATATTAGGTCAAGAGAAAGTTGAAATTCGATTGCAGCCCGGAAAACGCAAATACTTGTTCCGATTCACTCTTCCGTGGGATTTGCCGTCAACATATGAAGCCAAAAAAGGGTCAGTTGGCTACTATGTGAAAGTATATGTAAAAAATTTGGACAAAGAGGACATGAAAGAAAAAAGACATTTCACCGTGACGGGCATTTCCGATCTGAATGACACGTTGTTGCCAATTCAGAAAGCTTCTTTGAATAAGGAAAAGTATCTCAATTGCTTTTGCTGCAAGAGTGGACCTATTCGATTTGAGATACGAATCCCAAGGACTCATTATATTTCTGAAGAGTTCATCACATTTGATGTCGAGTTTACAAATATGAGCAATCGGGTTATCGCTGAGCCCGCTGTGAATATTATTCAGGTGAAGCGATTTTCCAACAAAAATAGTTGTGATTCTATTTATGATTGCTTATTCTGCTTCTTATTTAGTGTTAATCAAGAAACTATGTTAATTTTTATACAGAAAACTGTATTCAAAGCAAATGAAAGGCTACCCAGGAAAACAAAATGGTTTTACAAGAAGACGGAGAAAGTTTTAGAATTCATGCATGGACCACAACTACGACCTGGTGATGTTGAAACTTTTGAATCCTGTCAAATTAAAATTCCTAAAGTTCCTCCAACTAAGTTGGCTGGATGCAATTTGATTGACGTGGACTACTTTTTACAAGTAGGTTGAAAACTATCTACTCAATAAATTTGACTTGCATAAGGCATGAAGTATATTCACAGTGGCACACTAACCAAAGCATTCTGAGCGCCAAATTTAAATGTCAACTTCCATTTTCTTTGGACTCTCAATCTACTGCCACTCACTAACTCAACTTGTTTGAATATTTTAAATAGTGTCCTTTGCAATTAAAAAATACAGCCTAACTCATTAAAACTTTCCCTTAGCTATTCAAAATTAACTTTCAAATCCAGAATCAACACAAAACGCCTCCATTTATACTTTCAGTTTCTTTACGATATGCGACACCCAAAATCAATATACTCTACTTTTCTGTTTCTGCGTAAACCAAGAAACTAATTAGGTTACTAATTGATTGTCCTCAGGTGTATATGAAGATACCTTATGCATTCCCACTTGAGGGTAAAATCCCCTTGTTCATCGGTACGATTCCTTTGAGCTCAGAGAAATTAGCCGCCTTGGAGGAAGCGTACAATGATGGGGACAATTGTGACTCGACAGTGCTGGACACAGAAGAGACCACAGAACAGTGCAATGGGGGTGCCGTAAACATGAACTACGAAGGAGGTAAGGCCTGTGGCTCCTCCGTGGCCGCTACATCCCAACAAGACGATGAGGACTATCTAGCATCCCTGGAGGATGAAGAGACCCTGACCAATAACAATGGTTTCGGTTCGGGCAGCAATAACAATAATGGGAGTAGCACGGTTGGCAGTCAACTCAACAATCATGCTACCAGCACCAGTAGCATTGTCCACAACAATATGACCAGAACTGGTAGTCGTAAGAATTCGGCAAGTGCTCCTTTAGTCACGATCCATGCTAGCAATGTGGTAGAAGAGCCGCTGCCTGCTCTAAGTGACATGTAAGTAAATCTAACTTGTAAGAAGAGTTTCTAAGCACAAATTGAATATTTCACTATTTGAACGCGCATAGTTAAGAAACGAACATTTAATTAAAAGTAGATACAGAGAGAGTTAGTATGAGAACGATGCGGTGAGTTAACTATAAGTGAAAGATCTGTTAATCTGTTTTGGGTTTTGCCGTCTCTACAGTCGATAGGCACAAATTTTATTCACTATGGAATTTGTGTAGTTGTGTTCTATTGAATTCTATAAGCCTTGTTATCGAAGACAAAGTATACATCCTTCTTCCTGTAGCTTTAGTTAAGCTGCCATAGCTTGTTTGTGAACATGGTAGATACAATTGCAATGTAGTTCATTTAAGTAGGTAGGTATAATAAGGTACTCCATTTAATGCCTGATTTAATAGTTCAGCAAGATATTTAGCAAGCAATAACAAAAAGTGCATGGTTTAAAAGATATTTAGGAGCACATTTTAGGACTTTTAGCCAAGCTTATGCAGTAAATAGTGCGGTAAGTTATTTTAGAAATCGCGTAATGAAGTGGATTGGAAATTTTAGCTCAAGTTGGTTAGTTTAGATTTAATTGATCGGTTAATCTATTGATTTGAAGATATTTATTCAACTTTGGAAGAGCCAATGGGATCTATGTAGTAGTCTTTTTAATTGTTGAAGGGTACACATTTTGAAGTGGTCACCTTAAATTCATGCAAATAATTGACTTTGGACTAGATATTTATTGCTTGTTTTTCTAATATTTTGCATCTGTCAAGGATGTTAATGTTTATCAAAAATTTGAACGAATCGATGTGCTATGTATCGTCCCTATATATGGCTGGTCAGTACTTACAGTGGCTTCAGCATAACATCCATTGAAATTGCTCAGCTACGCAAGACCATTAAATATCGTTATTCGAAATTTGTTTTAATGGCATCTCTTCATTCCGTCAATATATTGTTAAATTTGAATCTCACTTCGTAGTATACCAAGTATTGCTATATAATATAGTGCATGCTTGTAGGTTCATTAGACAATACTCGCACAAAAGAAGACAAATAAATGCGTGCAAACATTATCCATATAGCATTGCACATTAGCTAATTTTCTATAGTGCATTAGTTTGCATTGTAAACTAAAACTAACTAACTAAATATTTAGTGCATGAAGTTTAGAGCAGAAAAACTATGATGGTAGTTTAATCTGCTAAAACAAAAAAGTATGGAATTATTTGTTTGTAGCTGGTTGAAAGATGCAAAATTAAAACGCACTATAGCCAGCCAGTATTTCAAAACATTGCATATTAATAAGTAAGCACTATTAAATAGCCAATATTGAATTACTTATGCCTCACAGAACCAGGGACATAATGCTAACTAACGATACACAGAATTATATGTACAGTATATGGGATGATTGATTTTTATGACAACTTTTACCTGAATCGTGCCCCAATCTACCTAATTTAAACATACGAGCATTTAAACATAATTATAAATACGTGGTGTGGTATAAGTTATTTAAAAGATCCAGTGTCTCCAAACCAATATCTCCTTGAAATTATGCTCATCCCGATCGGTAAAATTGGTGAAAAATTTCATTTTACGGACACCATAGTAAATTCATTATGTCTCGAAATCTGGATGCAATTATGATCAGAAATTATTATTAAATACATATTTTTTCTCTACTTAGTTAGTACACCTATTAATGACCGTATGCAGCTCACGTCACATTATGCATACTATAACTAACGATATGTAAACATTTCCAAAATACTCTTATGAAAATTAAATGACAGCTGAATACAACGAAAAGCCCAAACTTAGCTTTATTTTAATCAATTCGTCTATGCTCTGCGGAAATATTTTGCTATTATGACCATGACCCACTAATTGTTGTAACTCGGTTAATTATCAAAATACAAATAAGTTCAAATGTCGTTGTGTCGGGTGTAGCTTATTCTAAAATTATGACTATGGAATCAAAGTTGTGCATTGTTGCAAAGCAATCTAAACAGAAAAGCTGAGTCGACCATAGCGGAGGTGCTCGATGGGAGTAGAGCACCGCCGCTAAGTCGACCACATTTTCTCATTCGTTACATAAGGTGTGCACGAGCACTGCTTATATTACTGGCCAAGTGTCACTGTGTGATGAAATAAATTGTTTGTTCTATACAAAACAGCAGTAAGTGAAGCTAATAAACATTATTTTATTAATCCATTCACGGGTATGAAATCTGCTACTTAGTTAGTACATGATTGGTGGTGGAATTGGACCTGGAGGTTGTTCAATTTCTTCGATATAACAATTGAAAACGACGTCATTAACCGGTATTCCCAATTTCTGGAAAGTTTCTGCACTTAAACTCAAAAGTCGCCCGGGCATAAGATTTTGAGTCCCAACGATACGAACAGTTGTGAACTCCTGAGTGTCTAAAGCTGTAACTCGCAAAACTTTTCCCACGAGATTAGCATTCAGACTTTGGGATACTACTGCAACTGCGTCTGGAAAATATTGCCTTGCTTTTGAACGACCTTGATATGGTGGTGTTATCCCAATCCCTCCATACATTTGGCCATTACTGTAAACTACAGAGTTTTCTTCAGCGTACATGCATTCTCCTGTTTGTTCTGTAGAATTAGATACAAAAATTTAGATTGTTTTCAAAATCAAATCCACCCCCATCCTAGTGATAAACAACTTTTTATTGCAAAAAAAAAAAAAAGAAAAATAGGATAAAATCTTGTTTCACTTCATTACTGTTTCTTACCAAACAAACTGGATGTAAATGGCCAGAAAAATGCATGTACTGTGGACAATATGCATACAAGGATGACCGCTTGAACGTGAGTTGCTCCCATGTTGTTAGATGCACTACATAAACTGCACACAGTTCCTATCTTAAACAGTGATGTAGTCCAATGTAGTCATTACAGTCAGTCAAAGAAGGAGAATGAAAAATTCAAGATCAGGGACTCTCGTTTTATGAAGCTCCAAGATTCCACAACCTTGAGTTAGGTCAAGTGTTAAGGATCGTTTGTTTGTTTGTATTGGAAAAGAGAAAGTTTGAAGATCTGGAAAGGGAAATTGATTCTCGTTCAGTCTTCATATAGGGCGAAGTCAAGGTCTATGTCATTGTGCTAGGATGTAGGGCAGGGAATTAAGGTTCATGATCATGACCTAGATTGAATGCAGGATTTAGGACTCTCCCTTTCTAAATAGCTCACCAGACTGTCCCTTGAATGACCTAGATTTTACGGAGACTATTTGTTCTATACTATAAGGGTAATATGAGAGTAAGGACTATTTAGTCGGTCTGTACTAACTTAAAAGTTTAAGCAAGTGACCCATAAATTGTTGTTGGAAGAGTGCATTTTACACTTTTTATGTACTGTTGTTTTGCGCTTTCTTAATTTTTTTTACTCATTAATTTCTGTATCAGTCTACAAGTCTATTTATATGAAAAGAGTATAACACTTTTTGCAGTAGTTTTCTTATGTAAGACTAAAACGTTTATTTCAAAAGCTATTCCTTTTGCTGCAGCTAATAAAACCTTTATGCAATGCTTTGACGTCGGTGTCAAAATAATTATGAAGTGAGGTACATGTTTGAACACGCTAAACACGCTTGAATTGTTTACCAGCAGTGCTCTTGATTTTGTAGAATTAAGATGTTTATACTTATTAGTAATAACTTATTACTAATTAATCAAACCTGCTTTTTATCGTCCAACAATGAGGGATCGCTCACATGTTTCTGCCCGCAAATGTTGAGGAGAAATCATCGCAAAGGTAAGTATTTTTCGTTGTATTTATGTGGTTATAAATATTGCTAGAGAACAGCTATAATAGAATGCTAGAAATATTACTTTCTCATTTGCATGCTTTTCCGAAACGTCTGTTTATTGCTCTTTGAATCCACGAAGTATTCCAGCCATTTAGTTTATCAACTGTACAAAACATTAGAAAACTATCCATAATCGTACGTTTTGAAGCTGCATATTAAAAATTATTTAAAATGGTGCATCGTTTATCGTTTGTCGACGATACACAGATTCGGCAATTGTGTTTACCAATCTAACTATTTAACACTTAAATCGGCTTAAATTGACTAACTACATATAATACGTATTGTTAATGGTAGTAGTGGGCGGCTCCAACCCGAACAAACTATCGGTTTCGGTATTAAGTGCCCCTTGAACTAACGGGAAATGTGTCGTACTGCCATACAAAGAATGCATCTGCTGCGGTTGTATGAATCTTCGATCAACAAAATTGAGAGGAACATTCAATCCCTCATTTGTATGCAGCCCCACTGTCCTCATTTCATTGTTTTGAAGATCGGCATGAGTATTTGTCAGAAAGTTGGCATTTTCATTTACAAGATTACTACTACTAACACTAACAAATGTGGCAGGAATAATGTCATCTGATTTTAAAGGAGGGGAAATAGTTTCCTCCACGACTGTTTTAACTTTCTTTGTAGTCTTTCTCTTCTTCGGAACAAACGGTTCAGTGATTTCTCCATCCTTTTGCTTGGGACAATGTCCCCTTAAATGTTGATAAACGTACTCACTATTGGGGAACCCTTTGCCACAATGTGGACATGGGAAAACCTTGCCAGAATGTAAAACCTCGTGTCTCCTCAACGGATTCTTCCGGTTGTACTCTTTGCCACAGATTTTGCAAGCATACATTGTTATCTTCTTCTCGTGAATCCTCTCTATATGATATTTCAAAGTTGTTTTGCTCACATACGTGGCGGGACAAAGATGGCAGTTATAGCGAATTCGATCTTTGGAATGGATCTGTTTATGTTTCTCCAAGTCGGCATTGCTGGTGCACACTCTTGGACATTGGGAGCAACGTAAAGCGTCATCAGCATGTGTTTTGCTGTGGATTGTTAAAGTGCTTTGCGAAGAATACACTTTACCACATATATCGCATTTGGGTATAGTGTCAGACATGACGTGACAAGATAAAGTGTGACGTTTGAGCCCCGGTAAGTTGGCTAGCAGTTCGGGACAGAATACACATTGGAATGCGGAGATGTTTGCAACGGATGTGTGCTTTTCCTTGTGAAGTTTGAATTCATCTTCGTCATTGTACCCATAGCCGCAAAAGTCACAGTAGTGTTTGAAACTGGCTCGATAGCCGTAATGAACTGAGCTCATGTGGACTGCCAGGCTGATTTGGTGCTTCATTGTGACTCCGCATAGCTCACACATCGCGGCTGATTCGTGATGTTCTTCGTGTAAAGCTTTTAGGTGAGTTTTGACGTTCGATTTGTTTTTGAAGGATTTCCCGCATCCAGTAATTGGGCATTCGTATCGATTTTCTGGAAAAAATGGGACATTATTGTATGCATTGAAGTTTGTATGTAAAGCAATTAAGCAATTAGTGTTTTTGTCGATACCTTGAGGATCTTTAGAAGTTTCAAGTTTTTTCGAAGTTGTACGTTTTTTCAGAGCTCGGTCTCGAACCATTCGTGTTCTATTGTTTTCTATTTGTATAGCGTCTGATTTCTTTCGTCTACGTCGTTTTCTTTTCACTGGAAATTCTTCCTCATTCCCACTACTGAGCTCTTCAATGACTTCTGCATTAGAAACTATTGGAATCTCTGCTAAATTTTCGTTTGTTTCAGTAGTTCCAGCCTTATTTTCTGTACTCTCTTGAACACAATTAAACGATGCTGCAAATTTGACATCGTTAGCTGGGTCCCAGTTCTCCAAAGCAGTAGAATTCAATTCTGCAGCTTGCCCATCATCAGATACATTCCCACAACTGCTCCCGTAATCGAAATTGTATGAAAGTTTTGCAGCCTTGGACATAATGTAATCCATAAGATTTGTATTTTTAGGTCTATCTTGATCTGCATCAAAATCACTGCATTCACACAACAGTACTGGTTTGGCATCTTGTAGCTCTATACATGAAAGCATCCAAAAAAACCTCATTAGTATTTCCAGATTAAATAATTCGGGTTTGTTCTAGTGAATTGTACATTACTTACTTGCTCCTAACAATTTAGCAGTGGTTTCAAATGAGCTACTTGATTTCCAATGACATAACTCCATAGGCATTACATTTTCTAATTCTTTAACTTGTGCTGCAATTTCTTCCTTGTCCACTTCACCGTACTTGTTAAACTGATACAATAATCGTTGCTTTATCCGACTAGCGAATTTGAACAATTTTTGTTCATTATGTTTTACAGTCAGTAAAGCCATTTCGATTTCCCGAAATCCATTTGTACATGATTTACAAAATGCCCCATGTCGTAATAAATACTTGTAGCAATCATTGTCTGACTCCAGTTGAAAGATTGCACACACGGCAGCACAACATTTTCTCTTCCATTTCAACAGTTGGTAACTTTGTGCAGTTTTGGAATGGGATTTCTCTTTAACCCGTGTGCCACATACAATGCAATGCTGTTGTTTTGTATGTTCACTAGAAGAAAGTTTTCCATTTGATCTATGTTTTGTAAACGAGGATTTCGTCATGATTCGCGTTATTTCTGATTGCCCAACAAGCTTCCTTTTGTCGCTAGTTTTGAAACATTCGAAATCACTGACTTTGTCCGTACTTTTTTTCCGGTGAACAAGTGAATGGTTATCAAATTGTCCTGCGATTTCTTGCTAAACCTACACTATCGCCCTATACGTTCTAAATAGCATTCCAGCGATTCATAAAAGTTTGGTTTCCACACATTTTCTAAACAGTGGAAACTTATATGGTGTATAATTATTTTGCATTTTACTTTACACTGGGATACGAAATAGTGAAAGTTTTTTCCCTCACTTTCAGTCAGCTAGCATTGAGTCACTGAATATCCATGCAATACTACAAGTACATGATAAACGGCTGCAGTAAGCAGTCCTAAACATCACGTTCATTTTATCTCGCTCGCATGTACTCGTTTACGCATCACTTGTAAAATTGAGTGTGTGTGACTGGAATGTGTAAACATGTTGTCAATATGTATTGGGGAAAAGTGTAATATTTTTGCACGCAATTTTTTTCTCACCTATTCTATACCTTTCTGGTTTAAGACAATTAATTAGAATGAGATTCAGAGAAGATTTTTATTTGGCGATGTGTGCATTCTAAATTAAAATATATATACAAATATTGCGATGCGTTTATAACGTACTAACTAGCTATAACTATGTGTTCCACAAACTAAACATGTAATTTGCAGCTGACTGAGAATTCGGATTATCAGTAAAATGTTGCATTTGTTGCGTATTAGGATATGCTGCCATGCTACTCAAACCCTGTTGCTCAATACCGACAGAATTTGCAAACTCTCCGAATCCAACTGCATTATTTGAAATCTCGTTGTTAGTCGTAACATTAGCAGAAGGTTGAACATTGTTAGAAAAGTTAAAAGCTGCCGCTGTATCGTTTTCTATCGCTTTACTTTTCACCCTGGCTTTTTTGAAATCCAAAGATTCACTTTCATTTCCATGGTTTGAACAACTTTTAAGCCGATGTTGATTCAATTTTTCTTTTGTGGGAAACTTTTTATGACAATCCGGACAAGTAACTGTTTCCGCCGTATGCACAACTAAATGTCTTCTCAATAGTTCTCTCCATTTGAACTGTTGACCACAAATTTTGCACGGATAGAATACAATTTGTTTCATATGAACTCTAGTTATGTGACTTTTTAGGTCGCTTTTTTTGGAATAATTGAGTGGACATTGATCGCAATAGAATCTCACTCGATTCACTGAGTGCGTCTCTGCATGTTTTTTGAAATCATCCTTGCGGATGAACACTCGATCACAAATGGTACACTTGTGTGTCGCACCCGAATGGATTTGTTTGTGCGTTTTGTATGTATGATAATGAGAAAAGGTTTTATCACATTCTTCACACTTTATGGTAGAATCCACATGCGAACTTAATGTGTGTTCTGTTAAGGCTCCTGTGTCTTTGAAAACTTGGTTACAGAAAATGCAAGTAAATGGACTACTTTGCTTGTGCAATTTTTCGTGTGATTGGCATTCTAGCTCCTGATGGAATCCGATTCCACAGGATTTACAATAGTGTTTGTACATGCAGAGGTAAAAGTTATGGGCCATGCGAATGTGTCTTCGGAGAATTCCCTCCGTTCTGCATTTGCAACCGCAAATTTCGCACACTACTGATGGCATTCCGCTGTGATGCATAAGCCAATGTCCTCGAAGGCCTTTGGTTGTTTTGAATTGCTTGGTGCAACCGATGATTTGACAATGGTATCCTCGCGGGTCACCTGAAATATACAATAGAGTTGTGAACAACTAAACTGTACATTCTAAATCTAAATAATGCTCAAATTTTTAAATTCAAAAGTAGAACTATCTGATACCTTCATGTTTACTGCGAATATGATTTTGTAGTTGATATTCTTCCAGAAACCTACGATTACAATTTTCATGAGCACAGCATTTCCAGGAATTTTTGTCTAGTGTCTTGAAATTTTTATTTTTTGAGGAAGGCATCAGTGATTGCAATTTTCTAGACCTCAGTTTTCGACTGGGTTCTCCAGATGCTAGGGGAGTTTTTTTATTGAATTCTTCGTTTTCTGAGTCGCTACAGCTAGAATAATCGAATAGTGCTGGATCAGTCTTAAGCTTGATAATTTGTGTTGCATTATCATTTGTGAGAGAAAATTTATCTTTTTCAAATTTCTTTTCGGTGTCTGAATTGGTTACAACTTTGGATGACAACTTTGCCACTTTTGAGATCAAAAAGTTGACTATATTGGTATTCGTATGTTCTAGGCTTTCATCAAATCCACTGCATTCACACAATAGAATTGGTTTGGCTTGCTGCATTTCTGTAAGCAAGATAATAATTTCGGTCTCAGTCTGAAACCATCATATAGATTTAACATTACATTCATTAGCGATCATGTAAGTCCAATTATAGTTACTTTGCAAAATAAGGTTGCAGAATGCTCCCGTGGACAAGCTGGTGCTCCAGTCATCCAAATCAGTAGAAGATCCTTGTTCCAATTGATCAATATCGATTTCAGCGTACTTTGTCTCTTTATTAGATCTCCGAGAATGATTAAAAAATGCAATTTTTACATCCTTCACTAGTTTGCATAATCTTTCTTCCCCACGTTGTATTACCAACATGGACATTTCTATTTCTCTAAATGCATTCAAACAGCCGTGGCAAATTGCTTTGTTACTCAACAAATGCTTGTAACAAGAGTTTATAGCGTTCAGTTGCAGTACATCGCAAACTACAGAGGTGCATTGTGATCTCCACTGATCTAATTTCAGATTCTGTGCTTCAGCATGGTGAGTTTTTGCCAATTTCTTGATTGTTCCACATACACAACAATTTTCTCTCATTTTGAAACTATTCTTTGGCTTGCCATTTCTACTACTTGTCATGGATTCCATTTTGTGATGTCAGTAAAATGAAATGACTGAATTTGCTGCATGAAATCCTAAAGGATTTTGTAAGGCTTGCACATAATCTTAGTTTTCAACTAAAGGAAATAGCAAGTAACTTGCTACTGACCTAACTGTAGCAAGATAACTACTGTATCTTGTTTGTTACTAATATTTTTGATGTATTTTCCCATTTGTACCCTTTGCTACCAAATTACTTGATGGTACTTTTTGCTTTCACTCTGTTACGAGGTTCCAGCATGCTGTATTGTTTATGTTACTATCTTTATGCATGAAGTATGCCTTTCACTCCGGAGCTGGGAATGAAATATATGTGCATGAAAATATTCATAATGTCTAAAATTTTATTAAACAATGGAATAAAATAGGTACACAATACTTTACAAGGAGTAATACAAAGACGAGTTCATACTCAAATTTAGACTGTAACTTAATGGATTCGATAGCATTCCATCTAAATTTTGAAGATTTCTATGCAACTCAATAGCTTGTGGTGGCTCTATATGTAACGCATTTGGATTAACAATAGGGTTGGTTGCTACTGTAATCATCTGATTGTGATCAACAACAGGAATAGAATTAGTTTGAGAGGTTATCTGAGATGCTGTAGTGTTGATTACGGCCTCATTATTAGGAATGGGGTTAGTTGATTTTGCATTGTTGTTTACTTTACTTTTCCGTTTACTATTTACCCAATTGTTTTTGTCTTGCTGTCCTGAACAATGACCCCGAAGATGTTGATCCAAATACGATTTACTATTGAACACTTTTGAACAGTTAGGACACGGGAATTGTTCCCCAGAATGCAGTACTTCGTGAGCCCTCAGAATCCTTCGATCGTAATAAGTCTTGCCACAAAAGTAACATGTATGTGTTTTTGCAGTCTTATCATGTACTTTTTTCACATGATTCGCAAGCACTTGCTTTTTAAAATAGCTATGAGGACATTTTTCACACTGATATCTAATCCTTTGCTCAGAATGGGTTTGCATGTGATAGTTGAGGTCTCTTTTGGAAGAAGTTTTTGCACCGCATATTGTGCATGTCGGAGCCTTTTCAGAATGTAACTTTTCATGTGCAGCTAAACCGATTGCTGAGGAATACATTTTCTTGCAAAGCTTGCATTTGAACCATGAGCTATCTGCATGTTCCCCCAATGTGTGTCTTTTGAGAGCGGACGAGTTTAAAAATCTTTCTGGACAGAATGTACAATGATAGCCAGCCACGACGGCTAAAGATTCGTGTTTTTGTTTGTGGGCCTCGAATTCTGCATTTTCATTAAAACCCGCACCACATAAAGTGCAGTAGTGTAGGAACTTAGCACGGAATCCGCCATGCATTCTCTCCATATGCGCTTTTAGGGACATATGCTGGGATAACACAGCTCCACACAATTCGCAGACGGCTTTTTGACCGGCTTTGATACCTTCTTTGTGGTACAAATATCTATGGGCGCCGAGGGATGTACTGTTTGTAAATTTTCTATCACAGTCCTTTTCAGGACAATGGTATCCTCTTTGTTCACCTGTGATAAAATGAAATGCTTGGAACTAGACTTACTTGCGTGTATTTTTTTAAGCTAGCTATATTTATGAATAGTTGATTGTAGTTAGTTAGTTAAATACCTAGATGTTTTCCTCGGATGTGATTCTGGAGTAAAAAGTCTTGCAAAAATGACTGAGTACAGTGTGGACATGGAAGTCTATTAGGATCCCGCTCCTGCTTTGAGTTTTTGGGTTTGTCTTTCTTTTTATATTTTCCACGCTTCTTTCGTACATGTGTAGGCTCCTCGACAGGAGTCATGGAAGAATTGTCTATTTTTCTCTTGCGTTTCTTCTTTGGCTTTTCAATGTAATCATAGTAGTTTGAGGATTGAATAGGAGACTTTTCTTCTTCCTTTATTACGGCGGGTTTAAGAGTACTGAGGTCCGGGGAATCTGGTAAAATGGTTGTGTCTTCGTTACGGGTATCTTCACTACTGAATTCTTGAAAATCTTCAAAAGGTGATTCAATGTCATCTGTTGGAGAGGGCTCCAAATAAGTTGCTTTGAAAGCTAAGAATTCCACGACTTTTGCATTTCTGAAGTAATTTATTCTATCACTGAAGTTGTCGGACTTTGATTTGTTTCGTTCCATTTCTAATGTTACAATGGGGAAGAGGTGAAATGAGTTTGCTAACTTTTGTCAATTTAAATTACTGATATTTTTAAACAAGTGTATGTAATTTGGTTACTTACTTGAATTCAATATAGCACAAATTGTTGACCCTAATAGCTTATCTTTCGAGTACCACTTGTCTAGATTTTGTTCTTCAGTTTGCTCCATTTCTGTCATGATTTGATTGATTTTTTCCTCCGTATTTTGATTGCCGTTTTTGCCTTTATTAAGACGATTTTTCACTGTATCGATTGACTTGAGAATATTCTTTTCAAGCCAGTCTATTTCTCGTATTGACATTTCTAGCTCACGTACAATGCCTATACAATTTTTGCAAAATTTCCCGTTCGAAAGCAAAAAATTATAGCCATTGTTCAACGATTCCAGTTGGAGTAGTTTACACAGTGTTAAGCAACATTGATGCTTCCATTTGTCGAACGCATCACGTTGCAATAGATTAGAATGATTTTCAACTTGATTTGCACACAGAATACAACACTCCTTATCTATCGATTTAGTCTTGTGTTTTCGTTTTTTGGTGATCGTGGTACTCATTTTGAATCTAGATTTCAATCTGTTTCTGCAAAAACGTTGTAGTGTTGCAGGCAACTTCCTGTATTTATTTTTAAATTTCCGAACCAAGGATTATTCCTTTTCAAACAATTATAATAATATTGAAAAAATTTTGAGAAAACTTCGCCATGGTTTAAAAATGTGCACAACTTGCACGTCAATACTTTCATTGGCCTATCGATAGTTCATGGCTTTCACTTTGGCT